>Ga0209922_102163_pt1 | contig 17513 bp, 16 predicted proteins | sample ThiBiot_500_biof_FD_183946 | JGI IMG/M metagenome (GOLD analysis project Ga0209922, IMG submission 183946) | Wastewater bioreactor microbial communities from Cape Town, South Africa - Thiocy_expt_500_biof (SPAdes) | ecosystem: Engineered > Bioreactor > Thiocyanate-remediating > Anaerobic-Aerobic ...
GCGGGCTCGCGGCTCGTCTACTACCGGATCGGCTGACGGCATGGGCAAGGGACAGGCGCGGATCGACAACACCATCCGCACGCTGCGCTTCAATGCCGGCGAGATGACCCAGGCGGCGCTGGCCGAGAAGGTGGGCGTGACCCGTCAGACCATCGTCGCCATGGAGCAGGGGCGTTACTCGCCCTCGCTTGAGGTCGCCTTCCGCGTGGCGCGCGCCTTCGGCGTGCCGCTCGAAGCGGTGTTCCAGTATCGCGGGGAGAACGAGTGATGCTGGCCGCCATCGTCGAGCGTTACGGTCCGCCCGAAGCCCTCGTCATCCGCGAGGTGCCCACGCCTGAACCCGGGCCCGAACAGGTGCTGGTGCAGATCCATGCCAGCGTGGTGACGCCCTCCGATGTGGCGTTTCGCAATGGCGAGCTGTGGATCGCGCGGCTGTTTTCCGGCCCGTTCAAGCCGCGCCTGCCGATCCTCGGCGATGCGTTTGCGGGGACGATCGTTGGCATCGGGGCCGGCGTGACGCGTTTCTCGGTCGGCGAGCGGGTCGCCGGCTCGACCGGACCGGAGCTGGGCGCGCATGCCCAGTTCGCGGCCATCGACCAGCATGGAGCGCTCGTCAAGCTGCCGGAGGGCGTGGCGTTCGGCGCTGCCGCGGGGGTCTGCGACGGCGGCCTCACGGCGTTGCCGTTCCTGCGCGATCACGGACGAGTGCAGCCGGGCCAGCATGTGCTGATCAACGGCGCCTCGGGCAGCATCGGCAGCACCGCAGTGCAATTGGCGCGCGCCATGGGCGCCGTGGTGACCGGGGTTACCAGCAGCCGCAATCTCGAGCTGGTCCGATCGCTCGGGGCGGATCGAGTGATCGACTATACCGCCGAGGATTTCACCGCCGCCGACGCGGCCTATGATGTGATCTTCGATACGGTCGGCAAATCCAGCTTCGCTCGCTGCCATGACGCGCTGAAGCCGGACGGCCTCTACCTGTCGCCGACCCCGATGCTCTCGGCCTCGATGCTGCGAAAGACCGGCCGACGCGCACGGTTCGCCGCGACGGGCCTGAGGAAGCCGGCCGACAAGGCCGCCGACCTGATCCGGCTGTTCGACTGGGTGCAGCGAGGCGAACTGCGCACGACCGTCGAGGGCGAGTATCGGCTCTCCGACATCGCCGCCGCGCATGCCCGGGTGGAGAGCGGCCGCAAGGTCGGCTCCATCGTGGTGAACATGCCCGTAACCTCAATGGAACCTTAACCTCCCCGCCTCAAAGTGCGCCGATACCCATCCGGGTGATTTCGGGTACCGGCGCTGCCGGCGTGGAGTTCGAGCGGGAATGAGTGAGCCCAGGGGTAGCGAAGGCCAGGCGCCGCATGTGCCGGTGCTGCTGGCCGAGGTGCTCGATGCGCTGGCGCCGCTCGCGGGCGCCCGCATCCTCGACGGCACGTTCGGGGCAGGGGGCTATTCGCGCGCCCTGCTCGAAGCCGGCGCCTCGGTCGTGGCGCTCGATCGAGACCCATCGGTAATGCCACACGCCGAGCGACTCAGCGCCGATTTCCCGAGTCGATTCAAGTTCGTGCCCGGCACCTTTTCCAGTCTGGATGAGCTGTCGGATGGTCCTGTGGACGGCGTGGTGCTCGATATCGGCGTTTCGTCGATGCAGCTCGACCAGGCGCAGCGCGGCTTCTCGTTCATGCAGGAAGGCCCGCTCGACATGCGGATGTCCTCGGCAGGCGAGTCGGCGGCGGACCTGGTGAATACGCTCGATGAGGCGGAACTGGCCAACCTGCTGTTCGCCTTCGGCGAGGAGCGCAAGTCGCGCCGCATCGCCAGCGCGGTCGTCGCGGCGCGCGCCACGGCGCCGATCTCGACCACGACGCAGCTGGCGCGACTCATCGAAAAGACCATCGGCCGCAAGCCCGGCGACGCGCACCCGGCGACCCGCAGCTTCCAGGCGCTCCGCATCGCGGTGAACGGCGAATTCGAGCAACTGGTCGAGGGTTTGTTCGCCAGCGAGCGCTTGCTGGCTCAGGGCGGGCGGCTCGCGGTGGTGACCTTCCACTCGCTCGAAGACCGCATCGTCAAACGCTTCTTCGATCCTGAAAAAGGTGCGCCGACCCAGTCGCGTCACCTGCCGCAGGTTGTGCAGGAGGCGCCGCGCTGGGCCCGCGCCGGCAAGGCGCTGAAGGCGTCGCCGGCCGAGCTGGCCCGCAACCCGCGTTCCCGTTCCGCCACCCTTCGGGCCGGCCAGCGCACCGCCGCCCCGGCGCGGACACTGAGTTATGCCGGGCTCGGCGTGCCGCTGTCGCGAGGTGCCGCATGATCAAGATGCTCAACGCCATCATGGTCTGCACCAGCCTGGTCGGCCTCGTCGGCGTCTACGGCCTGAAATACTCGGTCGAGGATATTGCCAGCGACAAGGTGCGGATGGAGCGCAAGATCGAGCGGCAGGAGGGCGATCTCAGCCTGCTCAAGGCCGATTGGTCGTATCTGAACCAGCCTGCGCATGTCGCCCCGATCGTCGCCCGCCACCAGGAAGCGCTGGCGCTGGTGCCGACGGCCCAGGAGCAGTTCAGTGGCATGGCCAACCTGCCGATGCGGCCCGCCGCACCGGATCCCGCGGCGCTCGATGCGCTGCTCTCCTCGCTTGATGCGGGCATCGACCCGATCGAACAGCTGATCGAGGCCAACTAGATGGCGATCATTACCGAAGGCGCCGAGACCATTTCGCTCGATGGCGGGCGGAAGTCGCGTGGCAATCTCACCAAGGCGCGCATTCGCTGGGTCATCGTCGCGCTGGTGCTGGTGCTCGGAACCGTCGGCGGCCGCCTGATCCAGCTCGGCGCCACGGTGACCGATTCCACCATCGAGGGGGTGGCGCGCGATGTCATCACCGCCAGCCGTCCGCCGATCCTCGATCGCAACGGGCTGGAGATGGCCGTCGATATCCGCGTGCCGTCGCTGTTCGCCGAGCCGCGCCGGATCATCGATGTCGAGGAAGCGGTCCAGAAGCTCAGGACCGTGCTGCCTGACCTCAACGAGGACTGGCTGCGCAAGCGCCTGACCGGCGACAAGGGCTTCGTGTGGGTGAAGCGCGAGCTGACCCCGGCGATCCGCGACCGGATCTTCCAGCTCGGCGTCCCGGGCCTCGATTTCGTCACCGAGAGCAAGCGCTTCTACCCCTCGGGGCAGGAGGCGTCGCACATCCTGGGGGCGGTCAATATCGACAACCAGGGCACCATGGGCATCGAGAAGCACATGGACGACGACAGCCTCGCCATGCTGCAGTCGATCGGCCTTGCCCGCGGCAACGAGATGACGCCGGTCAGCCTGTCGGTCGATCTCAGGGTGCAGCACGTCATGTACGAGCAGCTGCAGGACGCCCTGGTGCGCTACAAGGCGGTGGCGGCAGCGGGCGTGATGCTCGATATCAAGACCGGTGAGGTCATCGCGCTGGCGTCGCTGCCGGATTTCGACCCGAATAATCCTTCGACGCTGTTCCAGGACTATAACGGGGTGAAGAACGACCGCTTCAACCGCATCACCTCGGGCATTTACGAGCTCGGCTCGACCTTCAAGACGATAACCCTGGCGGGGGCGCTCGACAGCGGCAAGGTGCGGATCACCGACAAGTTCGACGCCCGCTTCGGCGTCCGCTTCGGCCGCTTCACCATCGACGATTTCCACGGCAAGCACCGCGTGCTCAGCCTGCCGGAAGTCTACAAGTACTCGTCCAATATCGGCACCATCAAGATCATGCAGCAGCTGGGCAAGGACGATTTCCGCGCCTTCCTGTCGAAGATCGGCATGGACAAGCCGGTGCCGTTCGAACTGCCCGAGATGCGCAAGCCCAAGGTGCCGGAGAAATTCTCCGAGATCGTCGCGGCGACCTCCAGCTTCGGGCACGGCCTGTCGGTGTCGCCGCTGCACATGGCGCGGGCCGTGGCCGCCTTCGTCAATGACGGCTACATGGTGCCTCCCACCATGTACAAGCGCAGCGAGGCCGAGGCGCGCCAGCTCTACGAGCCGGTGATTTCGCCCGCCACCAGCGCCGAAGTCCGCTACCTGATGCGCCTCAACGCCATCGGCGCAGGCGGATCGGGCTCGCGCATGAACAAGATCGCCAATGGCTACCGGGCCGGCGGCAAGACCGGCACCGCCGAAAAAGTGGTCAATGGCCGCTACTCGTCGAACGTCAACTTCAACGTCTTCGCTTCGGCCTTCCCGCTCGACAACCCGCGCTATGCGATGGTGATCATCGTCGACGAGCCCAAGGCCGAGAACGCCCAGTCGGGCGTCACGGCGGGCTGGAACGCTGGTGAAGTGAGCGGCCGCATTATACAGCGGGCAGCGCCGATGCTTGGAATCAGCCCCGACTTCAGCGCAATGTTGGATACAAACCTTGTCCCACCCGAACTCCGCTGAAGCCATTCGAGAAGACAGCGTGCCCTTCGCGCTCACAGAACTGCTGAAAGGGGCAGGAGCCCCATCGATCCCGAGCCTCGACGTCGAGGGCATCAATTCCGACAGCCGCGCCATCGGGCGCGGCGAGGCGTTTTTCGCGCTGCCGGGCACCCGGGTGCACGGCGACGGCTTTGCGGCGCAGGCCGTGGGGCGCGGCGCCAGCGTCATGGTCAGCGATCGGCAGCCGTCGGCCGACCCGGGCATTCCAGTGGTGGTGGTCGAGGACGTGCGCGCGGCCTATGCGCAGGCGGCGGCCCGCCAGTTTGCGCCGCAGCCCGGCGTCTCGGTCGCCGTTACCGGCACCAACGGCAAATCCTCGATCGTCTCGTTCGTGCGCCAGATCTGGGACGCCTGCGGCATCGCCGCGGCAAGCCTCGGGACCGTCGGGGTCGAGACCCGCGCCGGCATCCGGCCGCGGGAGCTCACCACTTCCGACGCGCTGTCGCTGCATCGCGACCTTGCCGAACTGCGCGCCGAAGGCATCGGCCACGTGGCGATGGAAGCCTCGAGCCAGGGGCTCGACCAGCGGCGCGTCGACGGCATCCGCTTCAATGCGGTGGCCTTCACCAATCTGAGCCGCGACCATCTCGACTACCACCACGACATGGAAACCTACCGGGACGCCAAGCTGCGCCTGTTCACCGACCTGATCGCCGAGGGCGGCGCGGCGGTGGTCAATGTCGATGATCCCGAGCACATGCCGTTCCTGTTTGCGGCGCTCGATCGCGGCGCGACGCTGATGACCGTCGGCAAGGAGGGGGCATTCCTCGAGCTGACCGAGATCCGCAACGAAGGCTATGGCCAGCGGGTGACCGGCCGCATGGTGGGCGAACCCATCAGCTTCCGCCTGCCGCTGACCGGGGCGTTCCAGGTCAGCAATGCCGCGGTGGCGCTGGCGCTGGCCGTCGCCACCGGCGCGCCGGCCGACCAGGCGGTCAGGGCGCTGGAGCATCTCAAGGGCGCCAAGGGGCGTCTCGAACTGGTCGCCGAGCATAACGGCGCGGCGATCTTCGTCGATTATTCGCACAAGCCGGTAGCTCTGGAGACGGCGCTCGAGGCGCTCCGGCCCTATGCCGGCGACAAGCTTCGCCTGGTGTTCGGTTGCGGCGGCGACCGCGACAAGGGCAAGCGCCCGATCATGGGCGAAGTGGCCGAGCGGATGGCGGACGACGTGATCGTCACCGACGACAACCCGCGGACCGAAGACGCGGCGACGATCCGGGCCGAAGTTCTCGCCGCGGTGCCCAAGGCGCTCGAGGTCGGCGATCGCCGGAAAGCCATCGAGACCGCGATTTCACGTCTCGAGCCGGGCGACGTGCTGCTGATTGCGGGCAAGGGCCACGAGGACTATCAGATCATCGGCACCACCAAGCACCATTTCTCCGACCACGAAGTGGTGCTGGAGACGCTGAAAGGACACTAGCCGATGCGACCGCTCTGGACCGTCGCCGAGGTCGTCAAAGCCACCGGCGGCCGGCCCGAAGGCCTGTCGGACGGCCCGATCTCCTCGATCTCGATCGATTCGCGCGACATTGCGCCCGAGGCACTGTTCGTCGCCATTCGCGGCGACGTGCATGACGGGCATGATTTCGTCGGCAAGGCGCTCGAGGCCGGCGCGACGGCCGCGCTGGTGTCGGAGGCCTATCACGCGGCGCATGGCGGCAAGAACCTGATCGTCGTGCTTGATACGCTGAAAGCGCTGGAGCAGCTCGGCATCGCGGCGCGGGCGCGCAATCGCGGCCAGATCGTCGCGGTCACCGGCAGCGCCGGCAAGACCACCACCAAGGAGGCGATCCGCACCGTGCTCGCCGCCTATGGCGAAACGCACTACTCGATCAAGAGCTTCAACAACCACTGGGGCGTGCCGCTGATGCTGGCGCGCCTGCCGCGCGAAGCGCAGTTCGGGGTGTTCGAGATCGGCATGAACCATGCCGGCGAGATCACGCCGCTGGTCAGGATGGTGCGCCCGCATATCGCCGTCATCACCACGGTGGCGGCGGCGCATCTCGAGTTCTTCAACTCGGTGGCCGATATCGCGGCGGCCAAGGCCGAGATCTTCCTGGGCCTCGAGCCGGGCGGCACTGCTCAACGCCGATCACGACCACCTGCATATCCTGTTCGCCCATGCGCGGGCGGCAGGGGTGGGGAAGGTGGTGACCTACGGCTTCGACGAGAGCGCCGACTGGCATATCGGCAAGGTCGATACGTCTGCGTCGACGACGCTGGCCGAGGTCACGCACGGCGGCGACCGCTATGACCTTCGCCTCGAAGTGCCGGGTCGTCACATGGTGGCCAATGCCGTCGCAGCGCTCGCCGTGGCGCAGATCTCGGGCGAGGGCACGCGCTCGGCGATTGCCGCGCTGGCCAGGTTCGGCGCGCCGGAGGGCAGGGGACTGACAATCCGGCTCGGCCCCAACGCCAAGCCGCTGCTGCTGGTCGACGAGAGCTACAACGCCAATGTCGCCTCGATGGCGGCGGCCATGGATCTCTACAGCTCGGTCCGCCCGCCCGATGGCCGCAAGTTCCTGGTGCTGGGCGACATGCTGGAGATGGGCCCGCAGGGCCCGCAGCTTCATGCCGGGCTGGCCAATGCCGTATTGAAGACCGGCGCCACCGAGATTTACCTGGTCGGTGCGGCGATGCGTTCGCTGGCCGACGAGCTCCGGCATCGGGCCGAAAGCGACCGCGATATCCCCGCTGTGACGCATATGCCGACCGCCGAGGAGATCACCGATCCGGTGCTCTCGGCGCTTGCCTATGGCGACGCAGTTATGGTCAAAGGGTCGAAAGGCGTCCGCCTGTCACCTCTGGTGCAGAAGATCCGCGAGCGCTTCCAGAACGCCTAGCGCTTTCAGTCCGACGGGTGGGACACCGACAGCATGCTGTATTTCCTCGGGCAGTTGGGCGATAGCCTCGCCGCCTTCAATGTGTTCCGCTACATCACCTTCAGGACGGCCGGCGCGGTGATGACCGCGCTGTTCTTCGTGTTCCTGTTCGGCCCTGGCATGATCGCCGCCTTGCGCATCCGCCAGGGCAAGGGGCAGCCGATCCGCGAGGACGGCCCGGCCGGTCACCTGTTGACCAAGAAGGGCACGCCGACCATGGGCGGGCTGATGATCCTGTCGGCGGCGGTGATCTCGATCCTCCTATGGTCGAACCTTTCCAACGGCTATGTCTGGGTGGTGCTCGGCGTTACCGTTTCGTTCGGCGCCATCGGGCTTTACGACGATTACCTCAAGGTCAAACGCATGTCGCATGCCGGGTTCTCCGGCCGGCAGCGACTGATCCTCGAGGCGATCATCGGCGCGGTAGCCTGCTACTTCATCTCGGTCCTGGGCGACCCGGCGACCTCGACCTCGCTGTTCTTCCCGTTCGTCAAGGGACTGGCGATCAACCTCGGCTGGTTCTTCGTGCTGTTCGGCGCCTTCGTCGTGGTCGCGGCCGGCAATTCGGTGAACCTCACCGATGGGCTCGATGGCCTCGCCATCGTGCCGGTGATGGTCGCTGCGGCCTGTTTCGGGCTCATCGCCTATCTCGTCGGCTCGGCCACCTTCTCGGAATACCTGTTCCTCAACCCGGTGCCCGGCACAGCGGAGCTATCGGTGGTCTGCGGCGCCCTGATCGGTGCGGGCCTGGGGTTCCTGTGGTTCAACGCGCCGCCGGCGCAGATCTTCATGGGCGATACCGGCTCGCTGGCGCTGGGCGGCGCGCTCGGCGCCATCGCGGTCGCCACCAAGCACGAGATCGTCCTCGCCATCATCGGCGGGCTGTTCGTGCTCGAGGCGGTGTCGGTGATCGTGCAGGTCGTCTCGTTCAAGCTCACCGGCAAGCGCGTGTTCAAGATGGCGCCGATCCACCACCATTTCGAGATGATGGGCTGGACCGAGAGCCAGGTGGTGATCCGGTTCTGGATCATCAGCTTCGTGCTGGCGCTGATCGGGTTGAGCTCGCTGAAGTTGCGCTGACTGCTTGCTATCGAGATGCGCTCTGAGCGCGGATGAACGCGGGACGGCAATGCTATCGGGCGAAGCACGGAGTGCGGCACACACGGACGTCATTCCCGCGTAGGCGGGAACCCAGTGGGATGCTGCGGCGTCCGCTAAGGCTGAGAGATCCCACTGGGTCTCCGCCTACGCGGGGATGACGCCGGTGGGCAGGGCCAGGGACGAGGACTGTCGCGACTGCAGCACGCTGCTCCGGCGCTTTGAAACACCCCCGACTCGCAAAACGCGAGTGTCGTTGCGAACTTGGTAACCAACCCGGCGCTACAATTTGCATCTAGTTGTGCGTACGGGAGGCCGTCCGGTGGCGGCGGCGTCGTCAATGTTTTCACGCGAGCGCAAGACCCCCATTGCCGAGTGGTGGTGGACGATCGACAAGTCGCTGCTGGCAGGACTGATCCTGCTGCTGCTGGTCGGCGTGCTGCTGAGCTTTGCAGCCAGCCCGCCGGTTGCCGAGCGACTCGGGCTCGGTCCGTGGCACTTCATCATCCGCCAGGCGATCTTTGCGGCGCTGGCCGTGCCGGTGATGATCGCTACATCGTTGCTGCCGCATCGGGCGGCGCGCATCGCGGCGCTCGGCGTGCTGGTGGTCTCGATCATCCTGTTGTGGCTGACGCTGCGCTTCGGTGTCGAAGTGAAGGGCGCCAAGCGCTGGGTGTCGATCGCCGGCAACACCGTGCAGCCGTCCGAATTCGTGAAGCCGGCCTTCGCGGTCATCGGGGCGTGGCTGTTCTCGGAAAGCATGAAGCGGCCGGGCATTCCGGCGCGGATCATTGCCACCATCTTCATGCTGTCGATCGTCGCGGGGCTGCTGCTGCAGCCCGATATCGGTCAGACGGCGCTGATCCTCGCCACCTGGGGCGTGCTGCTGTTCCTTTCCGGCATTTCGTGGTTCGTGATCTTCGGGCTCGGCGCCGCCGGGGTGGGGCTGTTGTTCGCCGCCTACATGTTCTTCCCGCACTTCGCCAAGCGCATCGACAGCTTCGTCAACCCGGAAGGCGGCAACACCTATCAGGTCGACAAGGCGCTCAATTCGCTGCTGGAAGGCGGCTGGTTCGGGCGGGGGCCGGGGGAATCGCTGGCCAAGAAGGTCATTCCCGACGCGCATGCCGACTATGTGTTCTCGGCCGCGGCCGGTGAGTTCGGCATCCTGTTCTGCCTCTGCCTCGTGGCGCTGATCGGCTTCATCGTGGTCAAGGCGCTGATCGGCGCGCAGCAGCAATCGAGCCTGTTCGCCCGCCTCGCGGCATCGACCCTCGCCATCCAGTTCGGGTTGCAGTGTTCGATCAACCTGGCGGTGAATCTGAACCTCATTCCGCCCAAGGGCATGACGCTGCCGTTCGTCTCGTATGGCGGTACCTCGATGCTGGCCATCGCCTTCGCCATGGGCCTGATGCTCGCCTTTACCCGCAAGAAGCCGGAGGAGCGCCTCGCGACCGGGCTTCCCGTCTATCGCAGCGGGGTGCTATCCCCCGCCGAATGAGCAGATTCGTCCTTATGGCCGGCGGTACGGGAGGCCATCTCTTCCCGGCAATGGCGTTGGCGCAGGAGCTGCGCCGGCGTGGTCACGACATCCAGTTGATGACCGATCATCGGGTCGCCTCCTATGGCGACGGGTTTCCGGCCAGCGCCACCCATATCGTGCCGTCGGCGACCCCTTCTGTGAGCAACCCGATCCGCTTCGTCACCGCCGGGTTCAAGATCCTGGGCGGTATCGGCGTTGCCTATGGCACGCTGGGGCGGGTGAAGCCTGACGCGGTGATCGGCTTTGGCGGCTATCCGGTGTATCCGCCGTTCGTTGCGGCGAGCCTGCGCGGCATCCCGGGGATCCTGCACGAGCAGAACGCCGTGATGGGCCGCGCCAACCGGGCGCTGGCGAAGATGGCCAAGCTGATTGCGCTGAGCTTCGCGCGTACCCTCAAGGCCGAAGCCTTCGCTGAGAAATCCGTGCTGGTCGGCAACCCGGTGCGCGACCGCGTCCGCAACGTCGCCAGGGTGCCTTATCCCGAGCTCGATGGCAGTGGAGCGATCCGGCTCCTGGTGTTCGGCGGCAGCCAGGGCGCCCGGGTGTTTGCCGACCTGGTGCCGCCGGCCATCGCCGAGCTGCCGCCCGAAATCCGGGCGCGCCTGCGCGTGGTGCAGCAGTGCCGGGCCGAAGATCTCGACCGGGTCGCCGAGACCTACCGGCAGGCCAAGGTCAATGTCGAGCTGGCCTCGTTCTTCGACGATCTGCCGGAGCGCATGGCCGCTTCGCACCTCGTCGTTTCGCGCTCCGGCGCTTCGACCATCGCCGAACTGACCGCCATCGGCCGGCCGGCCATCCTCGTGCCGCTGCCCGGCGCGATCGATGCCGACCAGAAGAACAATGCACTGGTGATGGAGGCCGCGGGCGGCGGCTGGATCGCCGAGCAGGCCACGCTTACGCCACTATCGCTTGGCACTCGCTTGGCATCACTTCTGGGTGACCGGGATGTGCTGCAGCGGGCAGCAGCTGCAGCCAGGCTGCTGGGCCAGCCCGACGCCGTCACCAAGCTCGCCGACGCGGCAGAACGCCTCGCGGCCAAGGGGAACAGACCACAATGAAGATGCCGCGCAACATCGGACCGGTGCACTTTGTCGGCATCGGCGGCATCGGCATGAGCGGCATCGCCGAGATCCTGCACAACCAGGGCTACAAGGTCCGCGGCTCGGACAGCGCCGAGAACCCCAACGTGCAGCGGCTGCGCAAGATGGGCATCGAAGTGGAGATCGGCCAGAGCGCCGAGAACCTCAAGGATGCAGCCGTGGTCGTGATCTCCTCGGCGATCAAGAAGGGCAATCCGGAACTCGCCGCCGCCCGGGCGCGCGGCCTGCCGGTGGTGCGCCGGGCCGAGATGCTGGCCGAGATCATGCGGTTCAAGAACGCCATCGCGATCGGCGGCACGCATGGCAAGACCACAACCACGACGCTGGTGGCGACGCTGCTCGATGCGGCGAACTACGACCCCACCGTGATCAATGGCGGCATCATCAACGCCTATGGCACCAATGCCCGTCTCGGCGACGGCGAATGGATGGTGGTCGAGGCCGACGAATCCGACGGCACGTTCGTCAAGCTGCCGGCCGACGTCGCCATCGTCACCAATGTCGATCCCGAGCACCTCGATTATTACGGCGACTTCGACAAGGTGAAGCAGGCCTTCATCAACTTCGTCGAGAACGTGCCGTTCTACGGCTTTGCCGTGATGTGCCTCGACCACCCCGAAGTGCAGGCGTTGGTGGGGCAGATCCGCGATCGCCGCGTCATCACCTATGGCCGCAATCCGCAGGCCGACGTGCGGCTGGTCGATCTCGAGAACCATGACGGGGTGCAGCATTTCTCGGTGGAGATCCGCGACCGCATCCGGATGACGCATCTGAGGATCGACGGGCTCGAACTGCCCATGCCGGGCGAGCACAACGCGCTCAACGCCACGGCGGCGATTGCCGTCGCCGACCAGCTCAAGGTGCCGGCCGAAGCGATCCGCAAGGGGTTGAAGAACTTCTCGGGGGTGAAGCGGCGCTTCACCAAGACCGGCACGGTGGGCGGCATTACCGTCATCGACGATTACGGCCACCACCCGGTGGAAATCGGCGCGGTGCTGAAGGCGGCCCGGCAATCGACCCGGCGCGACGTCATCGCCGTGGTGCAGCCGCATCGCTATTCGCGCGTGCATGACCTGTTCAACGAATTTGCCACCTGCTTCAACGACGCCGACACGGTCATCGTCGCGCCGATCTATGCGGCCGGCGAGACGCCGATCGACGGGGTGACGCACGAGGAGCTGGTGGCGCGCATCAGGGCCCGCGGTCACCGCGACGCCCGCGTCATCGACCGGCCGGAAGCGCTGGCGCCGCTGATCGCCTCGCGGGCGGCCGAGGGCGACTATGTCGTCATGCTCGGCGCCGGCAACATCACGCAGTGGGCGGCCTCGCTGCCCGCCGAACTTGGTGCCCTGATCGGCAAGGAGCCCGAGCTGCCATGAACGTTCATGTTCCCCAGTGGCCTGACCTGATCCCGACGCTCGGCGGCTGGACCTCCGAGGTGCGCGGCCAGTTGATTCCCAACCAGCCGCTCGACGAGATGACGACGCTCAGGGTAGGGGGCCCGGCGCAACTGTTCTTCCGCCCCGTCGACGAAGACGACCTGGCATTCTTCCTGAAATACCTGCCGGCCGAGATTCGCGTCACCGTCATCGGGCTCGGCTCGAACCTCCTGATCCGCGATGGCGGTCTCGACGGCGTGGTGATCCGGCTGCCGGCCAAGGGCTTTGGCGCCATCGACATTCTCGACGGCCACCGGGTGCGCGCCGGCGCGGCAGTGCCGGACGTGAAGGTGGCGACCGCGTCGGCCGAAGCCGGCATTGACGGGTTGTGGTTCTATCGCGGGATTCCCGGCGGCATTGGCGGGGCGCTCTACATGAATGCCGGCTGCTACGGCACCGAGACGCGCAACCGCATGATCGAGCTGCGCGCCGTGACCCGGCAGGGCGAGATCATCACGCTCAGCAATGAACAGATGGGCTACCTCTACCGCAAGTCGAACGGCCCGCGTGGGGCGGTGTTCGTCTCCGCCATGTACCAGGGCTTTGCCGGCGATTCCGAGAAGATCCTCACCGAGATGCGCACGGTGACCGAGCGGCGCGAAAGCACGCAGCCGACCCGCGCCAAGACCGCCGGCTCGACCTTCAAGAATCCCGAGGGGCACTCGAGCTGGAAGGTGATCGACGAGGCCGGCGGCCGCGGCTTCACCTTCGGGCGGGCGCAGATGAGCGAGATGCACTCCAACTTCCTCATCAATATGGGCGAAGCCGATGCCTTCGAGGTCGAGACGGTCGGTGAGTCGATCCGCCAGAAGGTGCGCGACAAGCACGGCATCGAACTGAAATGGGAAGTCCGCCGCATGGGCCACTTCCTGCCCGGGCGCGAGGTGCGCGAGTTCATGGACGGGGCGCCGTTCACGGGAGCGGTCTGACAATTTCGAGCGTGGGGCACCCCCACCCTCAGTCCCTCCCCACAAGGGGGAGGGAGGCGCAGAACCGGCCGGCCGGAAATCTGCTGAACTATCAGTCGTCTCCCTCCCCCTTGTGGGGAGGGATCAAGGGTGGGGGTGGCCCCACGCGCCAGACTCTCGGGAGCTCCCCATGACCAAGCACGTCGCAGTCCTGATGGGCGGCATTTCGAATGAACGGCCGGTGTCGATCGCTTCGGGGACCGGGTGTGCACAGGCGCTGCGCAATGGCGGCTACCAGGTCACCGAGGTCGATGTCGGCTATGACATCGCCGAGGTGCTGCGCGAGCTGAAGCCCGACGTTGCCTTCAACGCCCTGCATGGGCGCTATGGCGAGGATGGCACGATCCAGGGTGTGCTCGAATTCCTGCGCATTCCCTATACGCATTCCGGCGTCCTGGCTTCGGCGCTGGCAATGGACAAGCACCAGGCCAAGATCATGTTCAAGGCGGCCGGCATTCCGGTCACCGACCACACGATCGCCAACCGCGCCGAAGTGGCGCGAGCTCATGTCATGGCGCCGCCCTATGTGGTCAAGCCGATCGCCGACGGCTCGAGCTTCGGGGTGTTCATCGTCAAGGCCGACCAGTCGCACCCGCCGCAGGAGCTGCTGCGCGAGGACTGGAACTCGGGCGAGGACGTGATGGTCGAGCGCTACATCCCCGGCCGCGAGCTCACCTGCGCGGTGATGGGCGACGTGGCGCTGGGGGTAACGGAGATCGTAACCGACCTCAGCTTCTACAATTATGAGGCAAAGTACGCCCACGGCGGCTCGCGCCACGTCATTCCGGCTGAAATTCAACCGAAAATTTACGACAAAGTGCAGAAGATGGCGCTTAAGGCGCATGCTGCGCTTGGGTGCCGGGGCGTGTCGCGGAGTGACTTCCGCTACAACGACCAGGCAGGGCCGGACGGCGAGCTCGTCTGCCTCGAGATCAACACCCAACCAGGCATGACCGAAACGTCACTGGTTCCCGAACAGGCCCGCCATGCCGGCCACTCGTTCGAGGAGCTGGTTGCCTGGATGGTGGAGGATGCGAGTTGCAACAGGTAGGGGCCAAGAGTTTCGCCAACGCCCAGCCTGTCGATCCTCGTCATTTCCCCGTTCCACTTCCACGTCCCAGCCGCCGCGCCCTGGTCAAGGCCAGCCATGTCTGGGTGTTGCACAAGCAGGTCATCCTGCGCAGCTTCGGCGCGATCCTGGCGCTGCTGCTGGCGTTCGGCGTCTACGAGGCGCGCGACGCGATCGGCGCGGCCGGCCTGACCGCCTATCGCTTCGTGCAGGGTGAGTTCGCCCAGGCCGGTTTCGGCATCGACGCCATCGAGATCAGCGGCCAGACGCTGACCGCCGACAAGGATATCATCACCCTGCTGACGGTGGGGACGGGCAACTCGACCCTGACCTTTGATGCCCAGAAGGCGCAGGCGCGGCTCGAATGGCTGCGCGCCGTGAAGTCGGCCACTGTTCGCAAGGTCTATCCCAACAAGGTCATCGTCTCGATCGTCGAGAAGGTGCCGGTGGTGCGCTGGCGCGTCGGCGACACGACCTGGCTGATCGACGAGGCGGGCAAGAAGATCGGCACCGATATCAGCTCCTACACCGACCTGCCGCTGGTGATCGGGGAGGGGGCTGCCGACGACGCCGTGCCCATGGTGCGCATCCTCAGCCGCCACGCGACGCTGCAGAACCAGCTCGCCGCGCTCAGCCGGATCGGCGATCGCCGCTGGGACCTGATCTACCGCAACGGCCTGCGCGTGCAGCTGCCGGAGAACGGCGTGGCGCAGGCGCTGGATCAGCTCGACATGTACCAGGCCGATTACGCCCTGCTCGATCGCGATGTGACGCTGATCGATCTGAGGGTGCAGGGCATCGTGACGCTGAAGCCGGGCGAGATCGCCGCCGAGCAGATCGCGGCGGCCAAGGGCAAGAAGCCGGCCAAGAAGCCCGCGAGCCCGCCTGCCAGTTCCACCGCCTCCGCCCCCGCTGCTGCCGGGGCTGCCGCCGTTGTCGCTCCCGTCGTGCCTGTAACCCGGACTCAGTAAGACCATGATGACCGATGCCCTGACCGCGCGGCTCAAGCCAGTTCAGCCGGGCCGCACCTCCCTGGTGACGGTGCTCGACATCGGCTCGACCAAGATCTGCTGCGTCATCGCGCGGCTGGTGCCGCGGCCGGAAGGCAAGTCGCTGCGCGGCCGCACGCACAATGTCGAGGTCATCGGCTTTGGCTACGGCCCGTCATCGGGCATCAAGAGCGGCGTCATCACCGACCTCGACAAGGCCGAGCAGGCCGTGCGCACCGTGGTCGGCATCGCCGAGCGGGCTGCCGGCGTCACCGTGCAGTCGGTGATTGTCAACGTCACTGCCGGCCGACTCGGCTCCGAGACGTTCTCGGCCGGCGTCAACCTGGGCGGCCAGGAAGTGGAACGCGCCGATATCCAGCGTGTGCTGCGCGCGGTGAACGAACGGTCGGTGCGCCCGGAGCGCTCGATCATCCACGCGCTGCCGATCGGCTATGCGCTCGACGGCCAGAAGGGGATCAAGGATCCCAAGAACATGGTCGGCGAGAAGCTATCGATCGATGTCGCGGTGGTTTCGGCGGAGACGCTGGCCATGCGCAATATCGAACTGGTGCTGCATCGCTGCCACCTGCAGATCGAGGCGCTGATGGCGACGCCCTATGCGTCGGGCCTCGCGACCCTGGTCGACGACGAGAGCTCGCTGGGGGTCGCGTGCATCGATTTCGGCGGCGCCACCACCACGGTGTCGGTGTTTTCCGAGGGGCAACTGGTCTATTCCGATGCCATCGCCATCGGCGGGCATCACCTGACCCTCGATATCGCACGCCATCTGTCGGTGGGAATCGCCGACGCGGAGCGGTTGAAGACCATGTACGGCTCGGTGCTGCCGGCGCAGACCGATGAGCGCGACATGATCGCCATCACTCCCGTGGGCGCCACGCGTGACGAAGCTCCGGGGCAGATCCCGCGTTCGCACATCACCCGCATCATCCGGCCGCGCGTCGAAGAAGTGCTCACCGCCATCAAGGATCGCATGCAGGCGACCGGGATGATGGATATCTGCGGCCGGCGATTCGTGCTGACCGGCGGCGCCAGCGAGCTCACCGGCCTGCCGGAAGTGGCGCGTCGGGTGCTGGCCCGCAATGTCCGCAATGGCCGACCGATGGGAATCTCGGGTCTGCCGGAGATGGCCAAGGGCCCCGCATTCGCCACGGTCGCGGGAATGCTGATCTATCCGCAGGTCTGCGCGCAGGAATATGTGGAGCCGCATCGCTCGGTGCGCCTCACCGGCACCGACGGCTATTTCGCCCGTGTCGGCAACTGGCTGCGCACCAGCTTCTGAGTCGGCTGCCACTCGTCCCACCGCATCATCGCCCGGCAACCAGCCGCCCGCCTCGGCGGACTCACCAGGCGTCGGGCGTACGCCCGGGGCGCATAGAGTCGGGGGAGCCCAAAAGATGCGAAAAGGTGAGTCGTCCAGTCGCGTGGCCATTGCCCCGCAGTTTCCCTGAACTTCATGCTTAACGTAAGCCTACCAAGCCGTTAGCCCGGCTTGCAAATTGCCATCACGTTAACGGTTTTGAGGGCATTGTTAGGGTCTGATTAACGAATTGGCGACTAATACTGGTCCCACACGCCACTCATGGGGCCATCATGACCATCAACCTCACCATTCCGGACATTCAAGAACTGAAGCCGCGCATCACCGTGTTCGGTGTCGGCGGGGCCGGCGGCAACGCAGTCAACAACATGATCGCGTCGGGCCTGTCTGGAGTGGACTTCGTCTGCGCCAACACGGACGCACAGGCCCTGGCGCTCTCGAGCGCGCAGCGGATCATCCAGCTGGGTGTCTCGGTTACCGAGGGGCTCGGCGCCGGTTCGCACCCGGAAGTGGGCAGGGCGGCTGCCGAAGAAAGCTACGACGAGATCAATGACCACCTGAGCGGCGCTCACATGGTGTTCATCACCGCGGGCATGGGTGGCGGCACCGGTACGGGCGCTGCGCCGGTGGT
>Ga0209922_102173_pt1 | contig 17438 bp, 18 predicted proteins | sample ThiBiot_500_biof_FD_183946 | JGI IMG/M metagenome (GOLD analysis project Ga0209922, IMG submission 183946) | Wastewater bioreactor microbial communities from Cape Town, South Africa - Thiocy_expt_500_biof (SPAdes) | ecosystem: Engineered > Bioreactor > Thiocyanate-remediating > Anaerobic-Aerobic ...
TGACGAACAAAGCCTATCGTGGCAGCGGCAACTCGTCGCTGACCGCATCCTCCGGCTATGCAGAAGTGACCTACGGCCCGCCGAGGATGTTCACCTTCGAGGGCACGTACAACTTCTAGGCGTTGCGTCCCGCCACGGCCTGGTTGCCGGGGTTCTGACGCGGATGAACCAGCTTTCCCGAACAGCCGTGCTGGGTTCACATGGACGCAATAACCTCGCTCCCGGCCTGGCGCCGCCCGTCCACGCACGCGGTCGCGCCAGGCCGGAAGCAAGTTCTGCCCGGGCATGCTGCAACAAAAACACCACCCCCGTGCGATGGGGCGGTTGCAAAGATGACAGACGGCTTGTGAACCAGGGGACAGCGGATTTCCAGTCTAGCCGCCCCGCTTCAATACCGCGCGTATCAGTCGGCATTGTTCCGGCGAATAGCCGTGATCCAGAAGCTCAGCTTCCGCCCCCGGCGCGCGATTATCTCCATGCCGAAAGAGGACGCAATAACGACGAAGCGCCTCGAGCCGCGCGTCGGCGAACGGATTTTGAACCTGGATATCGAACAGGCGCTCGATCAGCCGGCGCATGCGCCCGACCTGGGAGACACTGCGCAGGTTGTCACGGCAGGACAGCTGCGCGACCTGCATCGTGAGTCGATCCAGCTCCTGTGAGCCACGCGCCTTTGGTGCGATTGAGCAAGTGGCCTTGTCGGCGAATTGCTGCGCAAGATCGAGAAACATTATCGCCTCTTGACCGCATCAAGCGGTGCCCGACAGCGGGAAGACTGGATTTCCAGCCATCGCGCGATGGCGCCCAAGGTCATCTCGTCGATTTCGATTCCCCACAGACGAAGCATTCCTGTTGCAAACCTCATGGGTGCGTCCTCCGGGCGGGATGCCCGAAGATATGGGGCGCGGCCGTGACACCAATCAGCGCACAGACGATGATCGCGATGAACGGATCATCAAGAGCCCGTACAAGCGCTACGAAGAGGACACTGATTATTCCCACGGTGGCGGCGAAGAACGAGACCGAGGACAGTCGGGCCAGCATGTGCGGCCGCGTAAAGGTCGAGATCGATCCTCGCTCGGGGGCGCCCTTCAGGAGTGAAGCTGGCGCGCGGCGTAGAATGGGGAGCAGGAACAGTTTCATGTCTTCAACCGGGGTTTGAGATCGAGCCGGTATCTGCGCCGCGTGGACACGCAATTCAAAGATCGATTTGCTACTTGTGGATACCGCTGCGGTATGGGTTGACCATTCGCGCTCATCGTAGCAAAGGCGCATACCGCAGCGGAGGTCCGATCTTGCCGCCAAAGGGACGGCGACGCCGCTTATCACGCCATAGGCCGCGAGACCGGGCTTGCCATCGCGCGGGAGTGACCCTCTCTCCTGATCGACCCGCTGCTGCAGCGTCCGCAGATGCAGGGCAACGTCGATGATGGACCGTGTCCCCGGAGGTCCTTCTCGACCTCGATGCGGCGGCGCCGGTCTCCGTCGCCTTGTCAGTCCCGAAAACAGGGTTTCGGGGCTGGACCGGTAATCTCGCGACTGCCCAAGCGGACGTTCAGTGGGGACCTACGGCGCCTGGCGGGGGCGGCTACGTGACGCCAGCCCCGCCCATTTGCCTTTGCATCGTCGCTCAGAGCGCCATCGTCCTGCCGAACAGGGCCCTACGCGTTTCATCGTCAATGTCGGACTTGAGCTTGAGCGTGTCACGAAGAGCGATCGCGCGAGCGGCTGCCGGGCGCGTGTTCATCGTCTCATGCCACCTCCGCAGATGGGTCAGGGAAGGGAAAGCTTCGCCGACGATGCCGGGCGCGAAATTCACCCAACCCCACGCCGCGAAATCGACGATCGAACAGTTTTCTCCAAGTATGAACGAACGGTCGGCAAGGCGCGCATCGAGAATCTCGAGATGCCTTTCGGCTTCTTTCGTATAGCGGTTGATCGCATAAGGGAGCTTCTCCGGTGCGAATTTCACGAAATGGACCGCCTGACCGGAATATGGCCCAAGCCCCGTCGCGATGAACATCAACCACGACAGCAGTTCGCCGCGCGAACTACCGGCCGTTGCGCCGAACTGGCCGGTCTTCTCTTCCAGATAGAGAAGAATCGCGTTGGAATCGAACACGATCTCACCGTCGTCCACGATCACCGGCACCTTGGCATTCGGGTTGAGCGCGGTAAAAGCCGGGATATGCTGATCCCCCTTGAATATATCGACGGGGATCATCTGGTATGGAAGTCCCGTTTCCTCCAGCATGAGCGCAACCTTCATCGGATTGGGCCCGGAGTGAAAATAAAAATCGATCATGGATTGTGTTCCTGTTGAGGTTATTCACAGCTGTCCGATGTCAATAGTGCCTTATTGTCCATCTGCCTGGGGGTCGCCGTGCACGACGGACCGGCCGTTTCCGTTTCAGTCAGCGCGCCCGCGCACGAATTGAAGCGTCGTTTCCGCAACGCGCCGGCCAAGATGCTCGGCAGTCCGCAGGTCGGCGGCGGGAGGAGCAACATCGGGACCTTCGTCGGCGTTCGACTGTGCCGATGCGCCCAGCCAAATTCCCAGCCGGTTCAGATCCTCTTCCGATCCTGTGCTGGAGTTGTTCGCGGGCGGCAGGCCGAGGCTGACCCAGTGCATGCCCTGCTGAGCCGCAAATAGTGCGATCTGGATCAGCGTCGCCAGCTTGTCGCCCGAGCGCGAGGCCGAGTTCGAGAAGCCGGCCGCGATCTTATTTTTCCAGGCAAAGCCCTTGGCGAAGACGGTGCTTGAGGTCAGATCCAGGAAGGCTTTGAACGGCGCGGACGCGCTGCCCATATAGGTCGGCGCGCCGAAGATGATGGCCTCCGCCGCCTCCAGATCGTCCCAGCGAGTCTGGGCCTCCTCGACCGTGAGCAGCAAGGCCTCCGCGCCCTCCACCTGGTTCACGCCCGACTTCACAGCCTCGGCCTGCCGCGCGGTATGGCCGTATCCGCTGTGATAGACGATGGCGATGCGAATATCCGACATATGCACACTCCTTTGTATATATGTTGGCGACATACCAACATAATCAGATAAATGAAGTCATCCTTGCCAAGGGATGGTGAACTGGCCCCGCCTGGCAATGTCGGCGGCCACTTCCGCGATCGAAACCCTTTGCAACTCCTCCTCCAGCGCCTGACGGGCGCGATCGAGCGCAGGGAGCATCGCGGCCTGGATATATTTGCCGACCACGCATTTCTCATCGGGCGGCGAGCGATGCAGCGAGAAAATCTCGCAGTCCTCCACGGCCTTGTAGACGTCGAACAGGCTGATCTTCGCCGCAGGTTTCGCCAGTAAAGCACCTCCTCCCAGGCCCATCTGCGCGGTGGAAAGGCCGGCATCGGCGAGCCTGGAGAGAATCGACCGGATGACCGCCGGATGGGTACTGGCGCTTCTTGCGAGATCCTGGGACCGCACGGGCCTGCCCTCGTTAACGGCAAGCGCGGCGAGCGTGTGAACGGCAACGGCGAAGCGGGTGCTGGTGGGCAAGTGAAAGACCATATCCAAATGTGTTGCTATCGTAATTACACATTAGTGCGGATCCTTCAATCCCCATCGGATGACCGACGGGGCACATGTATTTCGTCCGGTGCTTGATGCGCTGGTAAAACTCTTGCGCCGGACCGTCGCATGGCTCTACGGACGCCATCACAAAATTACGTTGATAAGACCGTGCAGCTGTCGCGGGCTCGTTCGAAATGCGCGCCACCAATTCGCTCAGTCGGAGCCTGCCGACTGTACCCATCGAATCTCGCATCGCCGGATCCAAAATCGTTTCATTGTTCAGCGATAGCTTCCGGTCTGGAGCTCGGATCTATATTGATAGGCGAAAGGCTCGTCCGCAACGTGTCGAGCATCAAGTTCGCCGCGGCCCGGACTGCCGATTCATCGCATCCGGCCACCGCCTGGACATACACGCCGGATAGCAAGATCAAAATAAGCTGGGCCAGATCGCCTGGATCGACGTCGCTCCTGAGTTGCCCGGCCTGGATCGCGGCGGACATCCGGCGTTCAAGTGTCCATTGGCGAAGCCGTCGTCGCCGTTCGACAAAATCACGTATCGCGTCGCAGCACGGAGCACCGGACAGGATGGCGAGGAAGCCGGTGGGTCCGCTGCCTGCGGCGAAGACGGCCGTATCAACACTGCCGGCCACCAGCTCCCTTAGGACGTCACCAATATGGACCCGCCGCAAGGCGGTTCGAAAAAAACGCAGTCGTGTCGCTTCAAAGCGCAGAAAGGCATGGCGGAAAAACGATTCTTTAGGGCCGAACGTCCGGTAGAGGCTCGGCCGGCGCAGGCCGGTAGCATGCTCCAGATCGTCGATGCTGGTCCCTTCGAATCCCTTGGCGCAAAAAACCTCCATGGCGGCCTCGAGCGCCACATCCGGATCGAACGAGAGGTGCCTTCCCATGCGCGTTAATCGGTCATCGCGAACCGGTGTATCAGCCCGGTTGGATCTTCCCTTTTTGCCGCAGTGTGAGGTGGCAGTCTCGCGCATGTTGGCGGCTGCTCACGCTCGGATGCCAAGTCATTGGCTTGCCGTCCGCTCCCCACGGCTCTCGTCCGTGCAACAGCCGATCGAACGGGCATATGGTTCTTCCTCATGATCGGGCGTGGTGTTTATCGCTGCATCTTCCGGTCGCATTGATTGTAACAGGCTAAGGGGCATAAGATAAGGATCCGGCCTTCAGCAGCATGGCGACATAGGCCGAGGTGTAGCCACCATGGAAGTCTTCGGCAGCCTGATACATCTGCTCAGCGTGCATTTGCCTTTACTCGCGTTGAACTCTCTTTCGTTTCTGTCCCCTCTGGTCCATCCGTCCACCCCCCACCAAGCGCCAGGAACAGGTCCACCTGCCGATCGACAAGGGTCGCACGCGATTGCGCGAGTGTTGCCTCGGCGTTCGCGAGACTTGCTTCGGCGGAAAGAACATCGATGAAGTTTGTTCGGCCGAAATGATAGAGACGGCTTGCCTGGTCGCTCGCCTTGAGCGTGTCCCCCTGGGTCAGCGTGAGGGCATGGTTTCGATCTGCTTCCCGGGCATAGGCCGACAAGGCGGTTTCGGTCTGCCTCAATGCCTCGATGACCGTGCCGTCGAAATTGGCGGAGGCAGCCTCGGCAGAAGCCCCGGCCTCTGCGATCCGGGCATGGGCGACCGACCGATTGGGAAAGGTCCATGAGAGGAGGGGGCCGAGGCTACCGCCGAAGCCGTTGCCCGACAGGAAGGTCGAGAACGGACCCGCGAAGCCCATCGAGCCGCCAAGCGAGATGTGCGGGTAGAGTTCCGCTGTCTCGACGCCGATAGTCGCCGTCGCTGCATGAAGCCGGCGCTCCGCCGCGCGGACATCCGGACGTCGGCTGAGCAGCGCGGCGCCGTCTCCGATCGGGATGACCTGCCGGAGCGAAGGTGGAGCAGCACATTCCTCCGCCTCACGGGGGTAGTCCGCAGGCGCGCGGCCCATGAGCGCAGCCAGTTCGTATAACGCGGCCTGACGACTGGCGAGGACGCCCGGAATAGCCGCGGCGCTCTGATCGACGGCCGCCCTTGCGCGCGTGACATCGAAGGCCGTGCCGCGCCCGCCGCTTGCGAGGCGCGTGGTGACCTGCAGCGTCTGGCGCTGCACCTCGAGAACCCTTCGGGTGGCCGCAAGCGTCACGTTTGCAGAGCAGGCGGCCGCGTAGCTGCGCGTGACCGCTGCAGCGACGGCCACCCGGACCTGGTCGCGTGCCGCCTGTTCAGCCTCGCTGTTGGCGCGTGCCGCCTCGATGCCGCGCTTGATGCCGCCGGCCAGATCGAGTGGGTAGGACACCCCCGCGCCAAGATTGTAGGTATAGGACGAACCGGGGCCAGTGAAGCCGCCGATGCGGCTGATGTCCGCGCCGCCCGAGATGGTCGTCTGGATGGTCCGGCCCGCCTCGGCCTCGCGCACAATATAGCTTGCACGCTTCAGATTGGCATCGGCGGCCCGCAGATCGGTATTCGCCGCGAGCGCTTCCGCTACATAGGCGTCGAGTCTGGCATCCTCATAAAGACGCCACCAATGATCGGGCAGAGGAGCCGATATGTAGATTGCCTCGTCGCCGCTGTGGAATGGCGCGTTCGCCGAAGGCGATTTGACCATCGCATGGTCCGGAACCCGGAAATCCGGACCGGCGGTGCAGGCCGACAGCAGCGCCATCAGCAGTCCGGATGCGGCAGCATGGCGTTTCATGCCCGCTTCCCCCTCGGCAGGATCGTGACAGTCGCTGTCCGCCCGGGAATAAGCGCGGTGTTCGGCGCCAGCCGATCGATATGGATCCGCACAGGAATGCGTTGGGCCAACCGAACCCAGGTGAATGTCGGAGTGACCGTGGGCAGCAGGTTGCCGCTGTTCCCGCGCTGGTCATCGGCGATACCGCCTGCGATGCTGTCGACATGGCCCTCCATCGGTTGCGGCGTTCCCATAAGCCGCACGATCGCGCGGTCCCCGACACGAATGCCGTCGAGCTTGGTTTCCTCGAAATAGCCCTCCACCCTCAGGGTGTCGGTCGCGATCAGCGCCATCGCCTGCGTGCCGACCCCGATATAGTCGCCGGGATGAAGATCGAGATTGGTGACCTGCCCGTTGACGCTTGCGCGGACCTCGGTCCGCTGCAGGTTCAGCGCGGCGGTTTCGCGGGCCGATTGCGCCTGCATCAGCGCCGCCTGCGTGGTCAGCACGCGAGCGACATTCTCTTCATGGGTCTCGGCCGCGACCAGGTCGCCCAGCGCGAGATCGCGCCGCGCCGTCTTGCGCGCCATATCGAGTGTTGCCTTGGCGCTGGCAATGTTGGCGTCGGCTTCGTCGAGCGCGGCCCGGTATCTTGGACGGTCGACTACGAAGAGCAGGTCGCCGGCATGAACGACCTGATTGTCGCGCACATGGACCTCGGTCACCAGACCGGCAACATCGTTCGTGACCCGCACGACATCGGCGCGGACATGTCCGTCGCGCGTCCAGGGCGAGACCTCGTAACGATGCCACATTGCGATCGCGACGAGCGCCGCGACAACGACGATGACGAGGGTCGCCACCAGCCTGACCAGATAAGGAACAAAGCGTTTCATGACATGGATCCAAAAATGCCGCTCGCATCCGCGAGCGCGGCAAGAAGGAGAAGGAAGATTGCGAGATCGACGATCGGCCGATGGACGATGAAGCGATAGAAGCCGATGCTCGACAGGAGCATCGTCACCGCCCCGCACAGGACCAGCGCTCCGAGCCCGATCAGGATGAGGGTCGGAACGAACACCCCGAAGATCGAGATTTCGCCGATCATGCTTGCGTCTCCAGGAGAGGTGCGGCGGCATCGGGAAAGAGGCTTCGCCGCAGACCCACGAGCGCGAGAGAGAGCGCCCTTGCGGCATCCTGCGGAAGCGTCGATGAGCTCCTTGCCAGGAGCCGATCGAGTTGTAGGCGTGCATCCTCGCCAACACCGGGCGCAGATGAACCGGCGGATCGAAGATGGTCATGAACCGCAACCAGCACAGACCCGATAGCCCCATCGGTATCGGCCAGACCCCTTCTGCCTCTGATCCGGCGCAGCTCGTCGATGTTGATGCCGGCCCGCGTGTCCGCCAATATAGCCTCGAGCGTGTCGGAAGAGGCCTCTCCGCGGGCTACATGCGGATAGAGATAGGCGACGCGGTCCAGCATTGTAGCGAGCCAGCGCTCGGTGCGAGGTCGGGCACGGCTCAGGCATCGGCGAGCCAGGTCACGCCGCGTGACATGAAGCAGCTTGCGGGCACGCATGTTACCATCGATGCTCGCAAAAAGCGTCAGGCTGATCACGGGGGCGGCCATCCCGGCGAACTGCGCCATATTGCCGTTGAGAAGGGCATCGAGGCTGCTGGAATAGCGATCGACGAGTCCGATCGAGGTCGGCAGCGTCACCATGAAGCCGAGCGCATAGGGTGCTGTCGGAGGCATGGTCATCATCCCTCCCATCAGGAGAAGCGTGGGGGCCAGAACCATGACCAGAGGCGCGAAGTCCGTGACGCGCGGAAAGATCGCGAAATCGTAGAGTAGGCAGACCATCGTGGCGACGACGGCACCAATCAGCAATTTCCAGCCGGTGGCGGAGTCGCCGCCAATGCTTGCGAGAATGGCGCCCACGGCCCCGGCGATCAGGGCGGCCGACGCGCCGTCGGGCCAGGCAGTCGCGATCCAGACCGTGCACAGCAGCACAACCGCGGTTGCGACTCCCAGCGCCGACCGGATGGCCACCCCATGATCGCGGTGGAGCGGACGATGGCCGGCGCGGCGTAGAACGGCTTCTATCTCCCTGGGCGGAATTGCATGAGGATCGGCTATCAGCGTCCGCAAAGCGCCGCAGGCGCTATGGGATCGAATCAGTTCGTTGAGGCGCACGAGCAGATTGGCGAGCAGCATCGCGGTCCAGGACGATGGCGCTGCAGGTTCCAGCATCCGCGCACGGCTTGCGAGCGTCTTCGCCTCCCCATCGGAGCGCGCACCGGACTCCAGCCACTGGCGCGTGTCTGCCAGAAGCACCTCGACCGTTTCCGGCATCGCTCCGGCCGCACGGAGCTGTTCGATCCGGTCGAGACATGCAGCGCCCAGGGGCAGGATAAGGGAAATCTGATCCTGCAACGCCCGCACCACCGAGATTCGCGGCTGCAGACGTGCCATGTCGAAGGGAAGGTGGATCGAAAGCTGGTGAAGATCGAAGATGTCGACCGCTAGACGCCGCCGGTCCCGGTTCAACGTCGCTTCCAGTCGGTCGTTCAGCGTGTCGGACGACCAGCGCGCTGCATCCCCGAGAATCGTATCCACGCGGGCGATCAGACGCGAGGTGACAGTCTGCGGAAGGACCACGCCATGGAGCAAGCTGGCACACAGGATCCCCAGCGTGATCTCCTGGACGCGCAGGATCGCGGTGGTGAAGATCGCATCGGGCGCGGAGACCGAAGGAAAGCCGATAATGCTCGCCGTGTAGCCGGCAAGAAGAAAGATATAGGATCGCGGAGTCCTATCCAGCAGTCCGAAATAGATGCAGACGCCGAGCCAAAGGGCGAGTGCAAGCGTGAGAAGCTCGGGAGAGTTGACAAGATTGGGCACGAGGATCACCGCCATCGTGGCGCCCAGGACCGTGCCCAGTACCCTGAACAGCGCTTTCGACAGAACCGCACCGGCAAGCGGTTGCGAAACGATATAGGCGGTAAGCACCGCCCAGGAGGGCCGGGGCAGGCCGATGCGCAGCGCGATATAATAAGCGAGCATCGCTGCCACGAGGCACTTCACGGAGAAAAGCGCGTCGCGGACGCCGAACCGATCAGAACTCATTGCGCCGCTCCCCGTCGAGCGACCGTGCAATCCTGCGGATCACGCGCAGGGCGGTTGCGAGATCCTCGTCGTCGAAGCCCGCAAGCGCCGTGGCGCGCAACGTCGCTATTGCCTGTTTGACCTCGCGCGCGGCCTTGCGACCGCTGCTGGTGAGGCGCACGCGGCGCACCCGGCGATCGACGGGATCGAAGAGACGTTCGACATAGCCGGACTCTCCGAGCGCATCGACGAGCCGGACGAGCGATGCCGAATTGATATCGAGACCTGAAGCCAGGTCGGTTTGGCGAAGATCGTCGCCGAGTTCGTCCGTGAGAAGCAGGGCAAGACCGGTGGCTCCCGAGAGACCCAGTCTGGCCAGCTTTAGGTCGAGTGCATGGCGCCAGCTGCGCGCGAGCGGGACGAATTCCCGAGTGAACTCGCTTTCAAGTGCAGCGCGGCCTCCCGCTCTGCCGTCCTTGATATCCAGGGGCATGCCGTCGCGCTTTCCACAGGATCGGGGCGATGCGCGTTGCCCTGCGTCCATCTTCTCGGTAGCCATTGTCAGGAAAGCCTTTCGCGGCACTCATCCGACGCGGCATTTGCTCTAAGGAAATGACTGCGTAAAAGATCATTATGGTTCGAACGAATACCGTGGGGGTATCGTGTACGATGTGAAGCATCTCCGCTATTTTGTCGCCGTGGCGACCGAACGCAGTTTTACCCGTGGCGCCGAACGGCTCAACATGGCCCAGCCGCCGTTGAGCCGTCGGATCCATGAAATGGAGGAGGAACTCGGGACGAAGCTGTTCGATCGTGAGGCAAGGCCGCTCGCCCTCACGGCCACAGGCCAGCTCTTCTACGAGCAGGCGATCCAGGTCATCCAGCGGGCCGAGCAGATGCGCACGACGATGAAGCGCTTCGTCGCGTCGGAGCGCCCCCGGTTCGTCATGGGGATCGTCTCGTCGATGCTCTATGCGCGTCTGCCGGAAGTGGTGCGTCGCTTCCGTGCGCGGGCGCCCAATGTCGACTTGAGCCTCGTCGAGATGAACAGTGCCGAACAGATGTTGGCGCTCAAGGAGGGGCGCATTCATGCGGGCTTCGGACGACTGCGCCTGAATGATCCGGCCGTGCGTCGGGAAATTCTGCGGGAAGAACCGCTGGCGGTGGCCATGGCGCCCAACCATCCGCTTGCCTTTGGCGACGGACCGCTAGAGCTGGAGGCCGTGGCCGATCTTCCTCTTATCGTCTATCCGAAGGAACCGCGCCCGAGCTATGCGGACGTCGTTATCTCGATGTTTCAGGACCTCGGCATGTATCCGTCCCGGATAGTCGAGGTGCGTGAACTGCAGACCGCGCTCGTCATGGCAGCGGCGGGCGAAGGCGTGTGCGTCGTGCCGGAGTCGGTGCAGCGCATGGGAAGGGTTGATATCGCCTTTCGCGAACTCGGCGGGGCGATGACGATCCCGATGATCCTGAGCTATCGGATCGACGATCGCTCCGAGGAACTCCACACCCTGTTCCAGGTATTCGCGGACGTCTTCGCCGAATGGGGCTTCCTGCTGCCTCAGGGAATGGTCGACGCAATAAATACTGAACGGCCAATGGGCTGACCTCGAGCCGGTGGATATCCTTTTCATTATGCTGCTTGAGATCGCTCACTAGCTAGGAGACCTGTGCGCGGGTGGGTGTAGGCACGGGCAATGATTGTTGATTCTATGGGGCTTTCCCAAGAAGAGAGCGGGACGCGGCGCATCGTTCGATAGGTCAGGAGCGGATCGGTTTCGCAGGCCGTAACCAGCGCGGATCATCGCTCGACGAACTGGCAACGCTGATCGATTGGCAGCCGGTGGCGGCTCTTCTTGGTCCATTGTATTCCGCTGCCAAGGGCGAACCGGCCTGGCCGCCGCTGGCGATGTTCAAGGCCCTTTTGCTCTCGATCTGGTACGATCTATCTGACGTGAAGCTTGCGGACGCACTTGATGATCGCGCATCCTTTCGTCGCTTCTGCGGCTTTTCCAGCACCGAGGCGACGCCGGAGCGCACTGCCTTCGTGCGCTTCCGCAAGCTGCTGGTCGCCGACGGACTCGACGGCAGCCTCTTCGACGCTGTGACGGCTCAACTCAGCGCGAAGGCGGTCACGGTCAAGATCGGTACGCTGGTCGACGTCACTATCATTGCGTCGGCCAGCGAAGAGGATGGCGATGGCCGCTGGGTCAAGCACAAAGGCAGGAGGGTGGTCCACGGGTTCAAGGTCCATGTCGGCGCGGATGCGGACACGGCGTTGGTCGAGAAGATTTCGGTCACCCCGGCCAATGTGAACGACGGACATGCCGGTCCTGCGGCGCTGCCCGACCATCCCGGCCAAGTCTTCGCCGACAGTGCCCACCGGGGAGCGCATTTCGGCAGCGCCGTCCGCGCCAAAGGCGGCACACCGCGCATTGTCGCCCACAGCGTCTGGGCTCGCACCGAAGAGGAAGCGCAGGCTTGGCTTAGGGCCTGGAACCGACCGATCCATCGCGTCCGCGGCAGGATCGAGAAGATCTTCGAAGCTACGGCCTACGCAGGATGCGATGGCGAGGCATCGCCAAAGCCACCGCCTAAGTTCATCTCACCGCCATCGCCTACAACCTCAAGCGCACGCTCACCATCGTCAATGCCGAGGCGGCTTGACGGCAAACAGCACGCGACCGGCGCGTCTCCGCCCGCCAATAGTATTCAAAATCAATGCTCTAGATCCACCCGCGCAACGGTCTCCTAGATGCGTTCAATGATTACTGCCGGTGCCATTCCGCCGGCTGCGCACATTGTAACGAGGCCGCGCTTCAGGTCGCGGCGCTCCAGTTCGTCCAGGACCGTACCGATCAATATCGCGCCGGTGGCGCCGATGGGATGCCCGAGTGCGATCGACCCGCCATTGACATTCACTTTGTCCCGGTCGAGCCGGAGGTCGCGGATGAACTTTTCGGCGACTACGGCAAAGGCTTCGTTGATCTCCCAAAGATCGATGTCATCGACCGTCAGGCCCGCCTTCTCGAGTGCTTTCCGCGCGGCGGGGACGGGTGCATTGAGCATCAACGTCGGGCAATCTCCCACATTGGACATCGCAACGAGTCGGGCGCGGGGCTTGAGACCGTTTTTGCGCGCATAGTCCGGTGATGTCAGCAATATGGCCGCGGCGCCATCGACGACACCGGAGGAATTGCCGGCGTGGTGGATATGCTCGATCTCCAGATCGGGATATCTGGCATTGATGAGCTTGCGGAACGTGGTTCCTGAAGAATCCAGCTCAACGTCGGCGATGATGGGGAACGAAGGCTTGAGTGCCGCCAGTCCCTCCGCGGTCGTCTGGGGCCGCGGGAACTCCTCGCGGTCAAGAGCGAGGGTCCCGTCGGCCTTGTAGACGGGCACGATGCTCCGATCGAACCTGCCTTCGGCCAGGGCAATGGCCGCTCGCTTCTGGCTTTCGAGCGCAAGGGCATCAACGTCGGAGCGGGTGATGCCCTCCAGCGACGCGATGGCATCTGCACAGACACCCTGATGGGATTGGGGGTGGCTGCAGCGGCATCCTTCGCGGCCAGCACACCGGTCAGCGACATCATTTCGGTGCCGCCGGCGACAATCACATCTTCCAGCCCCGACATGATCATGCCCGAGGCGAGATTCACGGCTGTGATTCCCGAGCCACAGAAACGGTCGAGGGTAACGCCGCTCGCCCTGATGTCATATCCGGCGTCAAGTGCTGCCATGCGCCCAAGATCACCGCCTTGAGGGCCGCGCTGAGCACTTGTGCCCCAGATGATATCGTCTACTTCCGCGGTGGCAAGGTTGTTGCGATCGGCAATGGCACGCAGCACCGTCGCCGCCAGCTGTTGCGGGTGCATATCGGCCAGCGCGCCTTTACCCACCTTGCCGATACCCCGCGGGGTGCGAACACTATCGATAATCCACGCTTCGGCCATGTCGTTTCACCATTAATCAATCAACTAATAAATGTCTTAGTCCGGGGATCCCCAAATGTGCAACCGGCTTTCGAGAATGACGGGCAAATTCCAGCGGCTCGTCTTCACCACCCTTGGGCTGTCCGGATGTCCCCAAGACTCTATTGTGCGGCTCTGACCATCCTGGTCACGCCGCGGGAAGTGCGTCGAACGCCTCGACATCGATTGCAAGCTGACATGCACCTCGCGCCATTGACAGGAACATTTCGTCGCCTCGCTCCGTGCGTTCGACATTCGCCGAGGCGAAGATCGGCATGATGACGCCCTGCAGCATCCCGCGCCGATAGTCGGTCCAGGCATTATCCCATCCATAATCGGTGACGCCGTGGCGGCGCAGTTCATCGAGATACAGGCGAATAAGATCTCTCTCATGGGCGCGGCGCAACTCGCTTTGTATGCCGGCGCCCAGAAAATATCCCACGTCCACCATGCCCATGGCGCGCGCGGCCGTCTGCCAATCGAGAACGGCTAGCGGTTCCTGTTCGCCAAGGATGTCGAACAGGAGGTTGTCGAGACGTAGATCCCCGTGAATGACACAGAAGCGTTCGAACTCGAGCGCGCAGAAATCCCCGACTTTCTCGCCGAAACGCGTGCAGACGGCCATCAGGTCGGGCTCCAATATGCCGTCATAGCGCTCCTGGAACTTGCGCAGCGCCGCAGGGAAAATGCCTTGCATCGTCTTGAGATGCCTGGGGCGCGCGTTCAGCCATTCGATGGACCGGAGCGCGGGATCGTTCCACCTTGGGCCATGAAGGGCGGCCGCCTGCCTCATCACATGCTCTGCATCCTCGAGGCTGCATCCCTTGAGTTGATTGCCGCCCCGCGCCGGCCCCAAATCCTCCAACAGGAGCAGAAAGTCACCCGTCGCCTCGTTGATTGCAGCGTAATAGGGGTGCGGGGTGCGAACCGCCACCGTGTGGCTCAATTCTCGATAATAGCCCACCTCGTTGAGGTAGAGCCCCAGTGCTACACCGGTTTCGCGACTGGTTTGATCCTCGGCGGGGAATTTCCCGACCAGCGTCGCTGGGCCAGCTCGGCCATTGTCGTCATAGGAGAGCGTGAAGCGAATGCTGTCTCCAACCATGCCGGCACCGATCGACTCATAGCTCAGGCTGGCCACTGAGGCGGCGTCGACGATTCCCTTTTTGCTGAAACAGTCGGTTAGCCATGCAGGCGTCACCTGGCTGGGGTGGATGGGAATGTGATCGACGCTTGTTTCCATTTCGGTGGCCTCTCCTGCCATGGCTTTTGCGCGCTCCTCCTGTTCCAACAGGGGCTTGCATCTCGCTAATTAGTCAATTAATGCGGCACGGGCAATAGCGACGTATCAGGTCGCAGGGAGGATGATATGGGAAGGATCGGATTTTTTCTGGCTGGCGTTGGCATCGCCGCTTTGGCGGCCCCGGCCTTTGCTCAGGATGCGCCGCCGCAAACTCCACCGGAGGGTCCTGGTCTTCAGGACATCGTCGTGACGGCTCAGCGACGGTCGGAGCGTCTGCAGGATGTTCCGGTCGCGATCACGGCGGCCGGAGCCCAGCAGCTCGCGACGGCCCGTGTCGAGAATATCGCGAACGTCGCTGCGATCTCTCCGAGCGTCCAGTTCACTGCGGGCAATATATCGACGTCGACCGCCAACATCCAGATTCGCGGTCTCGGCACGACGGGAAACAGCAGAAGCTTCGAGGGCGCGGTTGGTGTCTTTATCGATGGCGTATATCGAACGAGGGCGGCGGCGGCGCTTCAGAATTTCAACGACATCGACAATCTGCAGATTCTGCGTGGTCCGCAAGGAACCCTGTTCGGCAAGAACACGTCAGCCGGCGCGGTTTTGATCAGCTCCACCGCGCCCGAGTTGGATCGGGTCGAAGGCAAATATGAGATCGGTTACGGAAACTTCGACACCTTTCTGGCCAAAGGCGCGGTTAACGTCCCATTGAGCGAGAATGCCGCGATCAGGGTGGCCGGCCTTTATTCGACCCGCGACGGCATCTACAAGGATGTCAACACAGGCAAGCGCCTCAATGGCGACGAGACCTATGCCTTCAAGGGGCAATTTCTGTTCGAGCCGGTGGATACGGTCAAGATTCGGCTCATCGGCGACTATTCGCGTGGGCATGGGGCCTGTTGCTATGCCACCTCAAATCTCGTGGACGGCCCGACGCAGCCGCTGGTCGACGCGCTGACCCTGGCATTGGGTCTCAAGACGCCGTCGACGCGGCTGAAGGACTATGAAGTTGCGCTGAACCATCCGGGTAACCAGGTGGTAAAAGACTATGGCGGCACGCTGCTGACCGATATCGAGCTCGGTGGCGACACGCTGAAGTCCGTGACGGCCCTGCGCAAGTTCAGCGTGATCCAGACGGACGTTGATCCGGATTTTTCAGGAGCTGACATTTTCAGCCTGGACGAGGACTTTGCCAGCCGGTTCTTCTCGCAGGAACTGACCTACAACGGCAAGATCAGTTCGCTGAATGCGAACTATGTGCTCGGCGCTTTCTATTCGAACGAGAAGCTCTCGATGGCGCGGGCCACGCGTTGGGGGAGCCAGGGTCAGGTCTATTGGGACACGCTGTTATCTGCTGCTGGTCTGCCGCCCGGGACGGTCTATGCGGCCCCGGGCACTTGGGCGACGGAAGCGATGGGGGGGCGCTCGCGCTCCTATGCGGCGTTCGCCCATTTCGATTTCAAGGTAGGAGATAAGTGGAACATCATCGCTGGTCTTCGCTATTCGATCGAAAAGAAGAGCGGCTTCTTCTTCAATCCCTTCTATCGCTCGGAGCCGAATGACGTGTTCCGTGTGCTGGGCGTGCAGCCTGGGCCAGCCTATAACGCGAGCAGAACGGACAAGGCGCTCAGCGGAACATTCGGAATTCAATATCATCCCTCGCGCGATGCTATGATCTATCTGACCTATAATCGCGGTTTCAAGGCGGGTGGGGTCTGCCCGCCAATAATCCCGCGGAAGTGCCGGGCGCTACGCCTCTCGATCCGACCTATCGTCCTGAGAAAGTGGACGCGGTCGAATTGGGCGCGAAGATCGAATATCTCGATCGCCGCGCACGGACGAATGTGGCGGTCTTTTACAACCATGTTTCTGACCTTCAGGTCGCGCAGTTCATCGGCTTGCAGTTTGCCGTGCTCAACGCAAAGTCTGCTGAAACCTATGGGTTGGAAATCGAAAACCTGTTCAAGATCAATGATGCCGTCACGCTCGGTCTTGACGGTACCTGGTTGCCTAAGGCGGCATTTGGTGATGATCCCAACATCGATCCCGTGCTTTCCGGGCATCGCTTCCGCTACGCGTCGAAATTCACGGGCAATGCCACGGTCAATCTCGATCAGCCGATCACCGACGACCTCAGCCTCACTGGCCGTGTTCAGTACCAATATACCGGACCGCAATTGTATAACACGGCCTCGCTCGTCCGGCGATCGGCGGTCAGCCTCGTAAATGCGAATTTGGGAATCAAATCCGGGCGTGGCGGATGGCAGGTGGAAGCCTGGGTCCAGAACCTGTTCGACAAGATCTACGGCACCTTCGCGTTCAACACGCCGTTGCAGACGGGCGACGAGAATGTCTACCTAGCGGCGCCCCGGACCTTCGGTCTCACGCTGCGCGGCAACTTCTAGGGCAAGGAAGCGGAGCGGTCTGGTGACCGTTCCGCTTCCTGTCTTGATGGGCCTGGAAGGAGCGCGATCATGTCCAACGGCTATTCATCCCGGAGCATGGAGTCCCGTGTCGTTCTGGTGTCGGGAGCGTCGTCCGGTCTGGGCGCGCATTTTGCCCGCGTTCTCGCCGCGGCTGGCGCATCGGTTGTCCTCGTCGCACGACGCACCGACAAGCTTGAGACCATAGTCGCCGAGATCCAGGCTTCCGGTGGCCGCGCGGTTGGCGTCCGCATGGATGTGACGGACCCCGTCTCCGTCGGGCAGGCCTATGAGGAGGGCGAGAGGGCGTTCGGGCCGATCGACGGCGTCATCGCCAATGCCGGGATGAATTCGGAAGGTCTGGCGCTGGAGCTTGGCGCAGACGAGTTCGATGCGGTGATGGCGACGAACGTCAAAGGGGTGTTCCTGACGGTACAGGAAGCCGCGCGGCGCATGATTGCGCAGAGCAGCC
>Ga0209922_102179_pt1 | contig 17416 bp, 22 predicted proteins | sample ThiBiot_500_biof_FD_183946 | JGI IMG/M metagenome (GOLD analysis project Ga0209922, IMG submission 183946) | Wastewater bioreactor microbial communities from Cape Town, South Africa - Thiocy_expt_500_biof (SPAdes) | ecosystem: Engineered > Bioreactor > Thiocyanate-remediating > Anaerobic-Aerobic ...
GTTGCATATCGATCCTATCCAAAAAAATTAACAATGTAATTAAGTAAATGGTATGGAGATTTACTTGAAAATGCAATTGACCTGAATTATCAACCCATCCAACACCAATATCAGCACCTGTCATTCCGCCAGCTAATACAAAACAAATGAATATTATGAGCTAAGAGATATCTTTTGTGACAAACCTGGACTAATTCCAAGAGCAATCCATCCAGTTGTTTTAATATGCAACTCGAAAACAATCTCTTGTTGTGTTTCATCGACTGACCACCAGAGATAAGTAACATCAGCTTGTAACTCAGTTGAATATGTATAATTAGTATATGTCGAAAGAGGACTAGTTGTTGTATCAATATTTCGGAGTTGCAGTAGGAATACGACGATAAGAAAATATCTCTGCGAGAACAACATTATGTTTCTTCTTAAGTGAAAGCATTCGCGGAAAAAACATTTGATTTATATAGTAAAATGTGACACAGAGAATATCTCGATCATAAAAATGCAATATCTCTTCAAGGCTAAAGGAAATATTTTGCACTACAGGTAAAAAGTCATAAATATATAACGCAAAATGGTTTTATTTTTGAGGTCACCATTTTTTTGAAAGATATTGCAAAGATTTATGATTCTTAAAAATACAAGTGTTGATATATGCTGAATTGCTGAAATGTAGAACTTTTTTTTATTATTTTTCTTTTCGTTTTTTTGTCTCAATCATTCCATCCTTTTTGTTATTCGTTATTCATTTGTATTAAATAATTTTTATTCTTCTCTTATCTCATGAACTGCTTTTAGTACAGAAACATTCATGTTTTTCAAAACAAAAGAGTGATCAATGCGATGAATAGAAGTGATGAAAACGGTCTTTGTTTCATAGCAAAACCTTTTTCAGTTGTGCCTAGACTCGATGTTGTAGTTACGGTAGAAATGGTTGCAGTTGTGCCTGGACTCGATGTTGTAGTTATGGTAGAAATGGTTGCAGTTGTGGTAGAAATGGTTGCAGTTGTGGTAGAAATGGTTGCAGTTGTGGTAGAAATGGTTGCAGTTGTGGTAGAAATGGTTGCAGTTGTGGTAGAAATGGTTGCAGTTGTGATAGAAGTAGTTGGAGTAGAAGAAACAGCTGCACTTGTGAGAAAAATATTTGTAGTTGCTGTAGATATAGTTGTTTCTTCGACTATCCGTTTACATTGTGCTGGTGGCAAATCTTCATATTCTGGCAATTTTGGAAGGAACATTGTAGCTTGATTATGCGAACGACCATAGCCGAGATATCGAGAAGCATTATTGTAAAATTCTTGCCATCCTACTTTTGATTCTTCTGTCCATGTCTGGTTTTTTAGCCAAGCTTCGACACGACCATATGAGTATGTTGAACTAACAGTCCGATGTAAAACAAGATCAATAGATTGTTTTTCAAAATTTATTTCTACCTGTTCATAACTTGCATCCAAGCTTCGTTGGATTGTCTTGTGAAACATGCACACATGGTGTTTACTCGAGGATAATACATAAAAACATGTAGGCACATTTCTTCTCTCGTTCCTTCACCACCCTAAAGCAATTTAGCCTACAATAATAATCAACAAAAGTTCATTGTTTTACTAAAGTTATTTCGTTCTTATCCATTGTATTATAGATACATCTTGTAGCTAATTCATCACCCTAAATAAAGAAAATATAATTGTCATTATCGGTATTAAAGAAAAAAAAATACTGGATAAAGTTTTATAGGCGATGGAAGTCGATTTTCGAATTGATAATTGAATTGAAACGAGTCAGCATCAAATAAATATTGTTGAGCAGTTCGATTTCGAATTAGTTTTGTCCATACAGTACGACCTTGCAAATGCGTATGTGGAAACGCAGAAAACACTGTGATGCCACTCTCTGGAATATCCTATTAATAATCAACTTCGTAGAATCAACATAGAAAAAAACGGAAGGAGTTTATACTTTAGTGGCGTTGGCAGTACAATATGCATCGACTACGAATCTTTCAACACCTGGTGGGATTGCAATGGCAGGTACTGATGCTTCTGCACCCAACCCTAAATATCCAATATCATATTGACGAAGTTCATTGCCCAAATAAAAACGAATGCCCGAACTATCTGTTCGATCTAAATACGTAGAAATACGTAAATTTGCGATCTGATTATTTCGAATTTCTATGAGTAAATTCTTATACGTACTTTCATGTCCTTTTGGATTATCGTAATGCGTTTGTATTACCAAATATTTCACTTCAGTATCACCTCCAACAGCATATCCAGCAATTTCTGGGAATTCCACCATCTATATGAAGAAAACTGAAGACATACGTACATTTATAAAATACGAATATGTGTTACATAGTCGGCACCAACAGCCCATCCAAATGCAATATTCGTCATACACCGTGATGTTTGACTTTTGATATTATCACACTCGTCGTCAGGAAGATTGTCATCATCGAATACCGCGCTTGAATCACATTCATACACTAGCAAATGATGAACAATATCCAAATTATCTCTATCAATCATCATATATTGCTAAACGGAATGTAAATAGAAAACATCGACTATTGATTTTATTTATACATACTGCAATGTTATGTCTTCGTTCAGTTATATTTTCGGGTACTCGATAAACTTTACAATGATATGTTGTGTCTGCTATTGGTACAGCATACTACAATGTAAGACAAAAAAAACAATCTTGATCATCCTGATTACAAAGTACCGAACATTATCCAATTTAAAATCAAAATAGTCAAGACCAGCAAATTTCGATTCCGGTGGGGGATTGTTATACGATCGAAGTGGAATGATACGTGAACCTCGTCGTGTTCCGTGGTAGTCTATATTGCCAACAGGGTCATCCAAGCCATATGCAAATATTAAGATGTTAGTTCCTGACTAAAGATCATAAAATACTTTAGATGATTAACGAGAAAACAACAACAACAAACTGTAATAGGTGTATCCATGCTATCACATGAATCTAATGGTCGTTTAAATTGTATAGCTGTCCATCCGTTCTCTTCTCGACCTTGTAAACCAAACCAATCGACTGTAGTACTGTCAATTTGTGGAGTACTTGTCCCCGTTGCATATCGATCCTATCCCAAAAGTTAATAATGTAATTAAGTAAAGGTTATGAAGAGTTACTTGAAAATGCAATTGACCTGAATTATCAACCCATCCAACACCAATATCAGCACCTGTCATTCCACCAGCTAATACAAAACACATGGATACAAGTTAAGAAATATTGTGCAACAAACCTGGACTAATTCCAAGAGCAATCCATCCAGTTGTTTTAATATGCAACTCGAATACAATCTCTTGTTGTGTTTCATCTACTGACCACCAGAGATAAGCAATATCAGCTTGTAATTCAGTTGAATATGTGTAATTAGTATATGTCGAAATAGGACTAGTTGTTGCATAGTCACTATGAATTAGCAAGAGTGATACAAAAACGAGAACGAACTTATACATTGAGAAAATGGTTTTTTTATTGGAGAAATGAAAGTATTTGAGTAGATACAGTCTTGATTTATATCATTAAGTGATCATAAAAATGTCGTGTCTTTTGGAGATCAAATAAAATAAAATTACCTAGGTGTTTTTTTATTGATCATTTTATAGATACGTTGATTGACTGCTTTTCTTTATTAAGATCAACAAAATGAAAGAGCTGGATTATATACAAACAAAGAAAAGAAAAAATATCTAATTAACTTTTTGTCCTTTATAAACTGGTGGTTTAGGTTCATTTGGTAAATCAACAAATTCTTTTTCCACGTCGATATCAACTTTTTGTTCTTCATGTTTTATATGTGTTATATCAGTTAATGTTGATTCTTTTCTTGGTGGCGGATCTTGAAAAATACCGGGTCCTTCTAATGGAAATCGAACGTGCGAAAATGGATTGTCCAAAGGTTTATATTTATCAGCAACAGTCAACACTTCTTCGTCTTTCAAAGCTTCATCCATTTTCTTGATAGCCTCCAACGATTGTTGAATAGCATGTACTTGATCATCATATTGCGGACCAACACACCATAAAGTCTCAAGATCGATTTCTTCACGTGTTTCAGCATCCATTAAATGTAAAACAAGATGACCTAAAAACTAGTATGTCATTCTTTTTTTTTAAACATAAAATCATCGAAACAAACCCATATCCATGGCATGCCAACTACTTCCATCTCGACATGAACTACTCAAAAATGGATCCTTTGCTTTCTTTTTTGCTTTGTACTATTGAAAACAATAGGATTCAAATTGAAATCGAAATGAAAAAGAAAACAAACTCACTAATTTGTTAATATATTCACTAGTACTTTGCAAATGTCGAGCACTGAATGCTGTAGCTAAGATTAAATATTTTGCATATTGTTTTTCAGGTGGTATTTCAATGACACAAATATCTTTCAATCGTTCATCTCGAAGTATTTCTATGATTTCTTCCAAATCGAATACGCCCTTTTTTCCACCTGAAAAAATAAATCAAATTTCAATAACAAAACTATTGAATGTTCAAATCAAACAAACGTTTGATATTATGTCGATATTCATCTTGTGCTTTTGGTTGATTATTAATTTCTAACTTTTCGAATTCATACAATTGTTCAATTTGTTGTTTTCGTTTGTCTGACAATCCCTGAGCTAGTTCTTCGACTGTATATTGATTTCCTGGGTGTAATTTAGGTTTAGGTGGTGGTTTTGTTGTCGAATGACTAGCAAAACGATGCATAGCAAATGTTGATGAACGAATAACTGAACGTAAGATCATTAGTTGTTGTTGTTTTTTCTATCTGAAGAAATACAGATTATTCGAAAATAGAAAACAAACAAACAAACGAATTTCCTAAAAGAAAGAAAACAACAGCTAGTGTTTCGTTGTTGGCGATGATAATTCAATCATTTTATGAACATCAAGTATTTTTTCACGTGGTTTGCCTTTGGAAAGACCAAGATTCGTTTCATATGCGTCTAAACGTTTCCAATCATTATAAGAAACAAATCGAATTTGACGTGAATTAGCTAGATCGATCAATCCTTGACTGCCCGATTTGACATCATGAAGATTAGTCAAACGTTTTTGTTCAATATCTTCCATAATTCGTTTTGCAACGACATGCGCTAGAAGAAGAGGAGAAAATAAATAAGATTTCATTGATTTAGATTTTTCAAATACATTCAGTTGTTGTATCTACAATGACACCTCGTGCTCCTCGTCCAATCCAACCAGCACAATACAATCCCGGTCGATCATTGATTCGACTATGTTCGTTAAGAATGATTCTACGTTCACTATCGAAAGGTAACCATGGATCAATCTACGTAGATTAAACTTTTTCTTTAAACAAGAATTGTTTTTCAATAAAACAAAAATGCAATACTTGAATGCCATAGTAGCCAATACTTTTTATGACTAGACCACATGGAATTGTTTCGATTTTTCCGTTTGTTTCAACGGCAAGATTTTCATCGAGAAAATTACCGTTGACTTTCGGTTGTGTTTCTTCGAAGTCAACACTTTCGACTTTTGTTTGACCATTGATTTGTTTTGGTCGACGCCAAAATTTCAAATACCAGAATCGTTCAGCTTGATCTCGGCTAGTTGTTTTCGCTGTTTTTAATATTAATTCTGTCAATCGTTTTCTCGGTCGATCTAAATTCTCAATCATCTGTGTCGAAATCTGTTTGAAATCATTCGATTCTAATCTCGATTGAACATTATTTAATTTCGTTAATTCACGAAATTCTTTGATTGTAAATGCGACCTGCATCGGTCCACGTCGACCAACAAGCACAACATGTCGTATTCGACTTGTTCGTAGTGTTTCAAGTGCAACTTCAGTTATATCCGTTCGAGCTAATTGATCAATTGGTGAGAGAAGTATTCGTGCACAATCAAGTGCAACATTTCCCATTCCAATAATCACCGCTCGATCCGTACCATCAAGTTCCGGTCGAAGTTCAGCATTTTCTGGTACACCTAGATCAACAACAAAACAAACGAACGAATCACTTCTGATCGGTTAGCACAAATCAATCGTTTTTACCATTGTACCAGCCTACAAAATCTTTTGCAGAAAACACATTTCTCAATGTATTCTCGCCGGGTATCTTTAAACTTCGTTCAATCGATGAACCATATGCAAGCACAATGATATGATAGAATTCTTGTAGTTCTTTCAAACCGATCGTTTTGCCAATATGAATATTGCCGAGAAATTGAACATGTTCATGTTCGGCTATTTTCGTAAATGTATGAATGACATTTTTCACTTCGGGATGATCAGGTGCAACACCATAACGAACGAGACCGAACGGTACAGGTGCTTTTTCGAGTATATCAATCGTCATTGGCATTGTCTGACGAAGTTTTAGTAGATTTTGTGTGAGATAGAATCCCGCTGGACCACTACCAATAACAGCAACTCGTATTGGATTTGTTGTTGCTGCTGCTGTCGACAATGACCGTTTAAAAAACTGTCGGAAGACATGAGAAAACATCGAATGTTTCTAGAAGAAAATCTTAGAGATAATCTCGTTTTAATTCCATCAAATAGATTTGTTTTTTCAGCGTAGAACAAAAAAGAAAAATACAATTATTTCTGAGTTTTCAGTTTTTTGACTTCGATCATTGGTCGTTCATTCGTTATTGATTGAGAATCCGATGGTGTTCGTTCTTCCTTACGTGGAAGATTTGCATCTCCACCGCCAACTGTCGATTCATTATTGGATGTCGATGGAGGATTTGCATTTTGATTGTTTGTACCGGGCGCTGTTCGAGGACGAAAACGCTCGTGAAAATTAGGAAATAACGTATCGAAACGTGAGCGTTGAATTTGCGTGAGCATTTTTTCTTTCGATGAATCTTTCTTTGCTATGTCATCTAAACAAAATAAATCAAAAATCAATTCAATCAATAGAAATCAAAACAAACCCGAAGAATTATTTGTTTTCCAGTAATATCCCGACGATGGATGATAAGCTGCTTTTTGAGAGGCTAGAAGAAACAATTTAAATTCAACTTCACATTCGAAAAATTTAACCTTCATCAAACGCTTTTCCAAAATGATGAACAGCCGTTAACTAACGTAAAAATCATCGATCATTTTTTCTCGAAAGTTTGAAGTCATCTTACCAATCGATGAGTGATCACCGATGCTGCATCAGGCGCTTGATAAATATGTCCTGGAGCAATGATATAATATTCTTGCAATGGTTTAGCTAAACAAAATCCACAGTCAAAATGCTTAATCTTTGAATTCAATTGATTTACGTTCAGTTGGTCCTTCTCGCCATTGTTTTCGAATAATGAATAAAATTGGATCTTGATGATGAATAAGTGCATATTCAATGCCCGTTGCACCTAACTAATTCGAAGATAGGATTTAGCTTTGTCAAAAAGACAAATATCTTTCTCGAACCATGGTTTCAGCTGACAAATTTCGCGTATATATATGTTCGTTTAAACTCGATGGATCATAGAATGGATTTCCTACTTGACAGAAATAGGCTAGTGCAGTTTCTTCACTTAAAACCGTATTGAAAAGTTGAAACCATGATAGATCACTCCAGTTCAAATTCAAAAGACTTTCTATATACAAATTATTCGATTTATTTATTGAATAGAATTAAAACGAGAAAAAAAGAACAAAGAAATTTCCGATTTACCCTTGGATAAATCCATAGATTTTCTTTTCTCTTGAAAAATCTACAATGCACAAAATGGAATAATAATCACATATTCGATACTTTTTGGTTTTCAAATCTTTGCATAGGAGAAAACAAAAATGAAAACAAACAACAAGGCACTATTCTATGTTTTATTTATTCGAAGATTTTTCGACTAGAGCACTCGACGACGACACTCTGATGAGCCGCAATGACAATCCATTCGTCGACCAGCTATTTCACCGACTGTATAATTATAATCCCAACTAAAATATCAAAGAAACAACAAAGAATTTCAAAATTTCCTTTTCTTCTTCGTTTCATACCATAATTCAGTTCCTGATCGAATGGTTTTCGTTGCAAAAAAGCCAATCCATGGAAAATGAATATCATGTGTCTAGATGAAAAGAATAAATAATTTCATTTCAATAGACGAAATAAATTGTTTTACATCAACAAAAACATTTTGCACAGTAATATTCGGCGAACAAGAATGATTAAAATATCGTCCGATATTTCCGATTAATTTAGCGTCAAGCGTATATACAACACCGTCATAATCAGGTAGAACAGTTCGATTTAATGATGAACTCGTATCGAGATCATTGGATTGATTTTTCGAAGATTTCTTTGAAACATCTTTCTTATGATTTAATAATTCACGTGCACGCGTTTGCAGATTCGCATTCCGCATACGAGTATTGGCTAATATAAAAAAAAAACAACAAATTGATATTCAAATTAGATCAATGAGTACCTGATTCTGTGCTCGATGGTGATGTATCATCTGTATCATCATCATTATCATTATCATCATCGTCTTGTTCTAAATTCGTTTCCGTTTGTTCATCTTCGGAATCATTATTAATATTTTCGAAAAAATCTAAATCTGCTTGATATTCATCTCCGAGTAGTTTGCCTCGTTCATCAGCTTGTTCACTTGTAAAAATTTCGCCTGAATATACACTAATAAACGTACCAACTGGCAGATCATGTAGAGTTCGTACGCCCCAGCCACGTTTCTCCGTTTTAAATAACTAAAAATATTCTTCGAATGTTAAGATTTCTATATTTCAAAACAAAAAAATTCTATTGATCTACTTGAAGTTGAGCAATGATTCCATTTTGAACAACACGATTTGAACATGTTTGTTTCTGACATGAGCATCGACTATTACATTCATAGATTCCACCGGGTACATTCTTATGTAAACGTCGAAAACGATAGCCAAGTTGATTTAAAATTTCATTTTGACTTTTGTGTTTAGCTTTCAATGTTTTCACACGTTCGTCGCCAATTAATTCGGCATATTTCAATGTTCGTAACCAACCTAAATTCAACATCGATTGTCGTCGTTTTCTTATTCAACAAAAAAGAAAAACATACAAGCACATTTCGCTCGATTTCGACAACCATCTGTACATGTACAACACGTCATTGTTGGTTCGTTAATCACCATGTTAACACCAGCGACCGGTGTTCGTTCGACTCGATACGTAAATGCACTTGGTTCTTCGATTTTGCCCGGTTCTTTATCAACTTCATTCACAATTGAAATCGGCACATTTTCTTGACCTTTTGAAATATCTGAATCGAGAAGTTTACCATCGGGAGAATAATGTTGTTTGAGATTAACTCTATTGTCCAAAACGAACAATTCAATGGTTAATTTCGATTTTGTTTCATGAAGATAATTATCAATTTGAGCCTGAGTAAATAATTTTCTTCCACCTGAATAAAAACAACATATGAGCATCTTTATTTTCTATCGAATCTATCGCTTACAAGGAGCACAATAGATGAATACTGATCTCGTTGCTTTTAATCTGACATCGCCAGCTTTACGCACGCGAACATTATCTAACATTGTCCAATGGCACGCAAATGGTTTGAGAAATGGATTCATTGAACGTGGTAGTTGATGAAAATTTTTCTCAGCATAAACAACACATTTATGCGAGCATATATGCGGATGAAATTCGTAGGCATAATGTTGAAGAAATTGTTCGGCTAATTCAAGAAATAGCGGATTTGTAACAATTCGAGCAGATGGATTGATAGTCTGCTGAAATAAATAAATAATAACAGAGTATGAAAAGAAAAAGAAACTATTACATGAGTAGTAGTAGTAGTAGTAGTAGAACGAGATTGAAGTGAAGATGATGATGCTTGTCGATGAAAATTATTGATATTGGATGAAGTTTCGTTTGTAGATGATATTGTTGGAGAAGTGAGATTCGACGATGAACTATTCGTTTGTCGAGAACGAAGTGCTCGTGGACCATCGATTGATTGTAATGTTGAATTTTTAATAATTTCTTGTTCATTCGATGTACGCACTCGTTTCACTGGTCTTGGCTCGTCAACTGCTTGTTCAGCTGTTCGAACAGATTTATCTTTATTTGTATTTGTTGATTGACCTGTTTGTTCATTTAAACAGATAATTTCTGGTGCATTCGTCCGTTTAGCAGATAAATGTTGTCGAGCTGTTCGACGTGCAACACCATTGTTCGCTGCGGCTCTAGTTTGTGTTGAATAATAATTATTCATTTGATCGAGTAGAGGCGAACCACGATAGAGCCATTTACGTTGTTTACTATGACTCAATTCGATTTGTATCATTGATCCATCGATTTGTGTGACAAGTGCCGGTATAAACGAATTATTATGAAAATTTGTGAATACATTTCGTACACGAACGAATGTACCTTCTTTAACTCTCAACATTAAACGTTCAGGATAGGATGCAAAATATCGATCAAGATATTCGTTTTGACATTCATGTGTATGCGTAGAAAATGTTTGATCAAGACAAATATGAATTTGCGATGATGAATGATAATTAGCTGACATATTCTTTGAATCATCAGTATAGAAAACTAAACATCGATAATCATTATTTTTGCCTGGCTCTTCGCCAATAAGACCGTATCGACGACGACCTGTCTGAGAATCAATAATTAATACACGTAATTTTAATTGAAGAATAACATTCGATTCACATGGTTTAGCAAAATATAACCATTTCGTTTGAATATCATATGTTTTGCCTGTTGTTTCATCGAGAATATTTATCGATTTTGTATTAATTAAATCGGCTACAAATGAATTCGTTATGCCTTTCGATGGTAAACGTTGATCTTGATCATTTTTTATGAAGAGATTTTCACGTAAATAAACCATATGTACGGGCTTATAATTGATATAAGTCGGTCGATTTATTGTTTGAGCTGGTGTTGAACTCAAATGAATAATACTATCATCTTTGTCATCATTTTCATGATGTAATAAATGAACTATGTCTTGTATAAGACGATTATTTTCGTTCAATTGTTTCGATATTTGTTCGAATTTCAAACGATTTAAGTGTTCAATTTCATTTAAAATAGCAAGAAAATATTTTAATGTAAAATGTTTTTTTAAATTTTCAATTATAATATTAAGATAATTTTCGACAATGGATTTCGATTCATTTTTATTATTTAACAATGATGTCGATGTTGAAAAACAAATATCATCAAATTCAACATATCGTTTCAAACACAATCGACCAAATAATTGTAGCCATGTCGAATCAATTGTTTGAAAATTTAACGACGAAAATAATTCATGATAATCTTCGATTTCTAATAGATCAAACAAACGAAGTAGGATCGGTTCGATTGTGGTCGATTGACGAAGTTTCTCTAAAAACAAAAACGTTCGATTTTGTAATCAAAACGTTGACAACACTTACGTATCCGTTCTCGTTCGTCATCGAATGGCTTTAGAACGCTGTCAATGTCCAGTCTACGAGAAAGAAAAAGTGTTTGAAGAACTTTATTTTGAAATGAATTCTTCAGAAATTAATTTATCTCCGAGTTCAAGCAATCGATATATGAAATTCTTAAATATGATTGTAGTCTTAGATTCAGAGAGAGAGAGAGAGCGTGCTTACCTTTTGAAATCCATTTGACGTCGTTCATTTGGCATTCGATCTAAAAATTTCTTTGGCATGACAAGATAAAAAACAGATGAACAAACAAACAAAACTTTATTCTCTGATGAAATTTATATATAGAATCTCATTTTGTTGAAAAAGAAAACAACAACAACAACAACAACAAATAAATAGTTTGAAAGAAAACAAAAGGACAGATTACACAAGGACACGAAACGAACGTTTTGTATTGCTCAAATACACAGAAATATTCTTATGTACAAAAAAGAAAAAATGAGATTTGATGTTCTGTTTGTTTGTTTTTTGTTTATGTATCAGATATTGGACTGTATAATGGCGTGTATTCATCAGTAGGTAGATCACTTGGATAATAATGTTTAAGTCGAACATGCCAAGCAATGGAAGTCACAGCAGATAGCGTACGAAATTGATGAACAACATTACGTGGAATGAAATAAATATCGTTATCATAGAGCGACAAACGAACATAACGAATACCTTCACGACGTAATTGATTCAATTTACCTTCGTCACACCATTGCAAACATTGTGAAACAGGTGGCTCGTAAATATCGATTTTTAAACGGTCAATAACTTTTTCGAAATCTTCAGCATGAAAACAAACAACATCTTTGACCATTCGATTAACGGACGATCTAAATCAAAATTTGTCTAGTTCTTTTTTTCTCAAAACACAAACGAATACATACGGTGTACCAACATGTACAGCTTTCAGCAAGCCAACAGCAGCCGTCGTTTCTAAACCATCGCTATCACAATGATCACTATGTGGTTTCGTTCGATCTTCGACTAGGACTTCTCTCGGATCGGTGCCTCGTCCTCCGTATGTCAAACTACGTAGCTCATTCGTCATTCGTTTCTTCGGATGACAACTCTTATGTTCCGCTGTGGGAACATATTGTTCGCCTGGCCGTACCCATAGTATCGGTCCATCATTGGAATCCGTTCGAGATTTCATTTTCTGCGATGATAACGTGCCCCACGGCATCACACATTGAAGAAATGGATTTTCTTCGAGTTTATCAAGAAATGTCGGAAAATAATCGCCACATTCTTCTCGTCCTGTTACTGTTCCCACAAGTGAAATACTCATCAATGGTCCGTGACGAAATGTCCCGTTGGAATAAGTTTCAACAATATGATTTCGATATTCTCCCATTGTTGTCGTTAGAACTTCTTTTGAATTCAATAGATTCGTTGTTTTAACTGTCATTTTTGGATAGGTTAAACTAAAATAATCAACAAGATCAGGCAAATAACGAGCGCCATCATGCAAAACACCAATAGCAAATTTAGCACGTTGATTCACTTCACCATAGACAAGATTAAAAAAGTAATTCACAAATAATGGAATATTTTCTTCGGACAAACGAGTAAATTCATTGTAATACGCACGTATAAAACTTGCACCACCATTGGGATGTTCTTCTTTATGTATTAAACTATCGAATAATTCTAAACGATCATTATTCAATTCGAGATAGGAGGATAATTTCTCTTCTTCACGTTCTTGTTCATCGATATGAGTTTGTTCACGTGTCGTATTTGTCTGTGTTTGAGTTTCTTGTTCGAATGTTTGAATTGTTTGTGTACTGATTTCACAAACCGGTGGATCGACGAAATCCGTGAATGTCGATTGATCAGATTTATGTAGACTTGTTTGAATCGATTGATCGCTCGTATCAATAATATCGTAGCCAGTCTGACATTGATTAGTAAAGGATTCGTGTTTCGTTGGATTTAAATAGACATATTTATAGTCACCATGAGATAGATCATCGGTTAAACAGGCAAATTCAGCCGTGGAAACCGAGGTTACTTCTGTACTTTGACTACGTTTGAGATGATGTTTTTGTTTTAAACGAGATGATGAACGTGTTTGAATGATAGGTTTGATTTTCTGACGTTTCTTTTCTTGTTGTTCATTGACAGTTTTTCGTTTGAAACCATTCGGTTTTCTCAATAGATTTTCATCTTGATCAGTTATATGAGATAGATCACTTTCGATTAATGATGTTCGTCGTGTCGATATTATTCGACGTGTCGAATCTGAAGAATGATTGAGCTGAGAAGTTGCTGCTACTGCTGCTGTTGTTGTTGATGATGATGATGATACTGGGGAATCATAACGACGAATGTGAAGTTTTAATGATGTATGTGCGTTAGGCACATCGTTTGATGAACGATTCGTTGAATTTGTTTTGTATTTAATCGTTGTCGATTTAAGATTTTCATCATCGGGATTATTATTGAAATCATTGTTGAGTTTTATTTCATCATTGATAAACGATGATGAAATCATTTTATTTATATCAGCCATTATTTCATTGGAATCTGAAATGTAGTCATAGATAGCTTACTCATACGCATTTATACATAGGCGTGTATCTATCACGCTTGAATTGATTTTCAAGGAAAGCAAAGAAAAAAAGAAAAGTAATGATGAGGAAGAACTTTTTTCCTCTCTCTGTTAGTAAAGGTATATTAGACATAATGACCAATCGATAAACAACGGCCATGATTAATAATGATGAAACTCTAAAGTCGAAATAAAACTCAATAATCAAATGATTTTTGTTCGAATTTGTTTGCTTGAATATTTGTCTTTGGATTTTATTATGAATATGTTTCGAAATATCAAACACAGGAAATAGATGTCACTAGTGATCCATTTAAATATGTATGTATCGAAACGAAAAAATTGGCGCAAAAGTTAATTATGTACGTTTCAACGCCAACAAATAATAAACTACGTATAGAAACGATGATCTCATCGGATGATGATGATGATGAAGGCGATTTATGGGAAGATATGAGAGTAAATTACAATTATTCATACTCGAAAATAATCGAATTTCTTTTTCAAATAATTCTAGTCATTTTTTACTCCACAAAATTCAATGATTATCTTAGCAATCATCTGTTTCATATTCTTCATTATAACATTATGTCTTGTTATAATCATATTTCAATTATTGAAAAAGAAACGTCTCTATCAAAATCAAGTCCAAATGACAACCATGCCAAACTATCCAAAATTGGATCATCATGTTAATTTTCCAGCATTGCCTATGCAAACTGGTTTAACATCGAATCAAATTCCATTGCCAACAACCATACCTTCGACGACAACAACTCCCGAAAGTATGAAAACACAATCATTTGAAACATTTGAAAATGAATTAAAACGTACATGGAACGAGAAAGGTATAACATCGAATAATAACAATGACGATGAAATCGAAACTGTCAATGAAGTACTTGGCATGGAAGAACGAAATGGTAAAGTTTATTATAAAGTCAATTTTACTGGTCATCCATCGGATTATACAGCTTGGGTGTGTGAAGAAGATTTAATACCTGAATAATAACATTCTGTTCGATTTCAAATAAAATAAAACTATATCATTATGAAACCTAGTTAGAGAGATTATTGAATTTGATTATGTAAACAATGTGCTGTGTCTTTATTTTAAACAAATACGAGAATACATAATGTTATACACAAGTACAGCAAATAAACAAACAAACAGAGAAAAGAAATATTAAGAATCTAACATAAATTTGGCCATAGGATCATCGTGTCGATGTTTCTTCAATCGATAGGCTTCTAATTCTTCTTCAGTTGGTTCACGATATTCATCGGTTTCAGATTTTAAAGAATTATATTTTCGTTTTCGTTCATCAGTTTCAGTTATTTGTTCGGCTTGACGTTCTCGTTCAGCTATTTCTCGAGCTGCTTCTTGAATTTTCTTTTTATCTAATTTTTTCGTCGTCGAATTCTTGTCTTCCGTCGTCGTCGATGATTTCGGTTGAAGTTTTTGTTTATTCAATTTTTCTCGATGTAATTCAACTAATGATTTCGGTTTCTCTTGAGTATCATTACTTTCATGTTCATTGGTTTTATCGGATTCGAAAATAATTTTCTTTTCTTCAATAATTGTACCTGCACAATAAGATTGTCGAATGGTTGAATGACAACATGCATAACCCCATCGATGATTATTCCAATACGAGCCCCAAACTGATGTATGTCCATTTTCGAAAACATCTTCGACATATTTCGATTTAATTGTCGCACGTTGATCGCCTTTAACGACTTTGCCAAATCGATTGTATTCAACATAATATTCTGTTTGAGCTTCGACGACTAATTCTCGTGGTATACTATTCAAATGTTCTTCGCCACCGTAGAGTTCAATTAATTGTTGTCGAGCACTTTTAACAAATTCATTTTTTTTCTCATGATATTCTTTATTTAATAATTCTAATTTCGTTGGATCAGCTTGTGTATGAATATTAACACCTTTGTCTGTCGCTTCCCAAGCGAAGATTTGTGTTTGAGCAAAGTTTTTCGCATCACCTGAATAACGAACGAAATTGTCGCCTAAATAAGGTACTTGCGAAGGATCTTTGTTCGTTCCAGCAAATGGATTGTCACGCATGGAACGTGATTTTGGATCGTAATAAGCTGAATTGGCATCGAGATTGAGTAAATACTTCGCTGTATCTTCTCGAATACGTAGATTACGAACGCTAATACGTTGTTTCGAGTCTATTTTTTGACCAGGCATATTCATGGAATCTGTATATTTATCTTCGTCTTCATCGTCATCATCGGAATCGACTTTTTTCTTTGGTTTCACTTCAGTTTTATCATTTGGATCAACAGGTTTAGCTGGAACTGTTGCTACTTCACCTTCAACTTGTCCTTCTTCCTTTTCTGCTTCTTCCGTAGTTGGAGTTTCTTCTTCTTCTTCATCTAATTTTTGAGCTTTTAAAACTTTCTTCGCTTCTTCCAATCGTTGATGTTCATCTTGAATTCTCTGCTGATGCCAATTAATATCAATGCCATTCCAACGATCACGTTTACCATCAAATGATAGATTTATAGTCGGTTGAACATATTCATCGGGTGCAAAATCCGTGCCTGTAAATCGAGCGCCAACACGACGTGGACGTTCGACACAATCCTTTCGTTTATGTGTTATAGCTCCGCAATTTTCACAGGCACCTGCTCGATAACGTGTGGCTACTTTATCCGCATGACCACGAGCGTACCATTCATTCAATGTATCGAATTCCTTGGTTTTTTCGGCATGAATACGTTGATGTTTCAATGATGCTTTCGTATTATCGGTCGTAGCGTACCAAGGTGCATCGGTCATGTATTTGGGGATATGTGGATTGATATCTTTGCCTTCTTCGTCGACTTCGGCCGGAGCTGAACCGGCTTTTCGCATTTCTTCGAGTTCTTTTTGTTGTCGATATTCTTCTCGGGTTTGTTTCTTCGGTGCATCGCCATCTTTTCGTCGAGCTAAGATCGATGGTGGAGTGGTAAAATGTTGTTGAGACATCTAAAAATACTAGAGAAATGAGAGAGAAAAAGATGAGAAGAAGAAGAAGAAGAAGAAGAAGAAGAAGAGAATGTTTTATTTATGTATCACAATCAAGAAAAATGGCTGGATTTCGGATATTTCGAAAACGAAATGTCATATAAATTGCGATGATTTGTGTGAGTGTAAATATTAGTAAAATTGAACCGATTATTTTCAAATTTTTATCTAATTCTTTGGTTAATAATGTGTAACACATTGACACATTTGTGCAACATTGATCGACTGTTTGACAGCAAGGTAAATTGGCACATGTTTGATTACGATCGAACGCTGTTTGATTATCAAAGCCACAGCAATTGTATTTCAATTGTATTTGATCACGAGATTGTTCATAATTCGTTTTTAAGAGATTATATTTCTTCTCGCCACGTAT
>Ga0209922_102188_pt1 | contig 17350 bp, 15 predicted proteins | sample ThiBiot_500_biof_FD_183946 | JGI IMG/M metagenome (GOLD analysis project Ga0209922, IMG submission 183946) | Wastewater bioreactor microbial communities from Cape Town, South Africa - Thiocy_expt_500_biof (SPAdes) | ecosystem: Engineered > Bioreactor > Thiocyanate-remediating > Anaerobic-Aerobic ...
ATATCAAGTGAAATATTAACATAATCAGTTAAATAATAAAACACATTTGACTTCAGCGTGTTCGCAATCTCGATATCTTTTGGTCAATTGACAATACTTTCTACGAATCAAAGGCACATGTATTCTCATGTGATTTTCTTTTCTTTTTTGCATTGGAAATTAGAATATTAGCCATGAAGAAATAGAGAATAACAACTAATTAAGAAGAAGAAGAAGAAGAAAAATCTTGCTAAAAAACCGAAGTCAGACAGAGAGAACAGGAAAAGAAAGAAAGCAAAGTTCTTATTCAATAAATAAAATCAAACAGATGTAGTTCGTTTAACACCTTTATGTGTGGTTCGTCTGGATACATGAGAAGTTACACAAGATTTCATCGGTAGACTCGGTGCAGGTGTTGTCGGTCGTGAATTGGCTAATTGAGCTTGAGATTTCGATTTAACCATTTGTGCCAATAAATCCATATCTTCAGCACGTATCAACACTCGACAATAATCTCCATAGGCGAGTGTTGGTGAACGTGTTACTGAATAAAGTATTCTATCATTCAATGGCAATGTTGTTGCTGTTGGTGTTTGAGATCTTTCGAATTGTGGTGGTGGTGGTGGTGGTTGTTGACGTCGTCGTTGTTGTTGTTGTTGTAATTGTTTTTTGTATATAAATGGATATGAATTTTCGTTTGATGTCGATGGATATTGAATATGATTGAGATTTGATAATGATTTCGATGGATGATGATTGGATGCATGAGCTGCAACGAAATTTAATGGCATTGCCGTTGTTACTGACAGACAATTGCCCATCATTTGACGTGTTCGTTCGCGTAATTTCTCTTGTTTACGTACTAATGCACGAAAACGATAGATAAACCAGTAGACAGTTAAAACGCCAGTTAATTCTTGTAGAACAAACGAAAAAACGGCACAAAGAAATGAATATCCATAGGAACGGTACATCACCGGATTGCCTTGTTCGTGTTTAACAGATTCTTCGGTTGTTATTGACACGTACAGAGTTACACCTACCATTGTAATCAAACCTAAGCAAAAACAATGATGCAATTTCGTTTGTTTTTTTTTCGAGAAGAGAAAAGAACTCAACCTGATATAGAAAATAAAAGTCCTGAGATGAAGAAAACAGCTTTTCGACGTCGTTTACAAAGACCACGAGTGAACAAAACAATAGCAAGTATTAACAGGCCAGATGCAGCTGCAAAACAAGCCATACTCGGTGCTGATCGATCTGTTTATCAAATTAAACGAATCGATTTGTTTCTTAAAAACACACAACGCGAGCAATCTTACATGCAACAGCTTTGAAACCTTTCTCTGATTTCGCTTCTTTTTTCGAATATTTAACAGTCTCACATTTATAAACAGTCTCATGAACATCTCTCACACATTCTTTCCAAAGTCCAATATGATGAATTGTATAATTAAGAATTCGTGTATCACCTGGCTTGGACATTGGATTCGATGATAATTTCGTTTGATTGCCATGGATCCAATGATCAGTTAGTAGACAAACGGTCATAAGTGTTGGTGCTGTATACGCACTGACCGATGCAAATACCATCAGTGACTTATGATGAAAATTACCCATCCATGCGCCGTCAATGCGCAACCGGGAAAGGGATTTATGTTTCTATCGACTAGCGAGTACTTTTAAAAAAGAAAGAGAAATATCCAGGAACAAAACGTGACTAAATACAAGGATAATGGAAGCAATAATAATGATGATGATGTGTCAAATCATCTAAAATGCAAACACACATTCATTCCATACATACCTAATGTAGAAAAAGTATAACTCGGAATGTTTAGAAAAATCTTACTATTGTTGTTCACTTGGGCTGTGAGATTCCGAGCTTCAATGTTAGCACGCAATAATCTTTCTTCTCCTCCTCTCTTTTTCTTTTTGTTATCCGAGTTATTATTTATGACTGCAGAAGAACACACACGCACACATCCATACAGAAATCGCTTCGCATTTGAAATCATTAGTTTTTCTACTTGTATTCATAGTCCTTGAGCTAATACATCAGAGAAGAGAGAAATGTATCTGTAGACAAATTCAAAGAGAAAAGAATTTCGAGCCTATGGAAAGAAGAAGAAGAAGAAGAAAAAAACGACACAAAGAAAATTTTTTTATTAGTATTCCTCTTTATGTCTTAGCGAATCCCCATGTTATCTGTCTCAGTTGCGCTCGACACAAAACGATGTGAACTAACGATGATCGGATCATCTTCTCTCTCTCTCTCTCCTCTTAGTAATGTTAAAATGTATAAGGAAAATTACATTTTCTCTCTCTCTCTGTTGCTCTTTTTTCTGATCATACGAGTTCTTTTCCTCCTTTTCTTCGTTTTTTTTTCATCATTACATCTTCGTGAGTGTCTACAAATGACGACAGCCAAGTTGACGGGAAAAGATGAGTAGATACTTTGGAACAATTGATCGGAAGACAAGATTCGCTCTTTGCTTTGTGCGTTGAACAATTGTCTTTTCCTCTTCTTTTCTTTTTTGTCTCTTTCTTTTCAGATTCACATTACGAACATTAAGCGCCTGACGGCAATGTCTTTCTTCATAGAAGCATACTAAAATGAATCAATGTCGAATAAAATAAAGAGTGAGAAAGCTAAGCCGACATATCGACAACAAAAAGACGATAGGAAGAAAGAAGAAAATTGTTAAGCTAAGAAGAAATTCTTAACTAGAAAACTATCTCAGATTCAAGTAATCGGAAAAGGATTATCGCGCTTATTTAAATATCTAGTCACGCTCTAATGATTTCGTAAGATTCTATTAAATCAATTTCTCGTCGAATGAATTTAATTAATCGTTAAACAAATTCACTTCTTGATTTCGATCTTTATTTTTTCATCAAAAACAAAAAAAATAAAGGAAATGAATCTGTTTTTTTCTTTTAATTTGTAATCGATCCGATTAATTATTCGGTTCGTCATATTTTTGATATTTTCATCAGCAAGCTCATCGAAGTTTTCACTAGACTGATATATAATCGAATGTACTCTAATAAAATTATCGGATGAAACACGTCCAATCGAGAGATTTCGTTTGTTCTTATCAAAATCAGATAGAGAAGAAGAAAAAAAAAAGAAAGTCAATGACTAATAAAATAATTCTATTTCGAATACTCTTCAACTACTCGTATTCGTTCGTGAAATCGAATTAAATTTAACAGAATAAAACAGGGCTGTCCTACATTAAGTGAAAACCAACAAATCGAAATACTATTTTATTTGACAAATGAAAAAAATATCGAAGAAAAAAAAAACCACAAAAAATTATTTCTCTATTTGTCTTCGAGTTTTAGGTAATCGTTCAAGGTTGAATTCAAATATTCTCTCTCATAATTTAATAAATTTAAATTAGAAAAAAAAAACGACGAAATGAAAACTAATATACAGAATAGTAAACCTAGTCCAATCTGTTCGGTATCACGGATCAATGAAAGACTGAATGTTTAAAAAAATAAAATACGTGATGAGTTCGAAATTATGCTTTCGAATCTTTTAAATGATGATTTCGATATTTGTCTGGACTTCTCGTTCGATGATGATGATGATGTTTGGATTTTGACCGTCGTTGTGGCGAACGTCTGTCTCGTTTCTCATTGTGATTCGTTCTCGACACTCGTGTTGATTGTTTGTGTGCATTAAATGCCTCGGCAAGTGCGAGCGCAAATCGATGTGCGTAATCTTTCGTTTGAAAAAGAAAAGCATAGCATTCAGTCAATGTTTCGGTTGCCACCGTTTTCTGTTCGTCATTGGCAAGTTTGGCTTGTCGTAGGACAATACAAGATGCAATCTTCGAATATTTGACATCGTGCATTGCATAGGAAATATTCTCGAGAGGAATGAGACCATGCTGATGTCGTTCGGGACTTTGAAAACGAGATCGATGGTGATTGGAGGAAACGGGCGGCGCATGTCGATGTGTGAGAGTGAGACCGCGTGTACTGACGCAGATTTCGAGCGTTGGCACGTCGTTCATCGAGGATAATTGTCGAGCATTGCGAACCATGTCGTCGATGGGCGTTCGCACGGCTTTTGCGCCCCAAAGTTGAGAACATAACGAGCGTCCTAGATATTTGACAAGAAAATATTGCGGTAGATTCGTCGGGTTAGATTCTTGTTTTTGAACTAGAAATCGAACGGCATCGGGGGTGAACGGAGCGGGCGAATGGTGATGATGATGATGGTGATTGTTGTTGTTCGAACGATTGAGATTTAGGTGAGTGAAATCTCGGTGAAGATAGGCGAGACGTGGGTCGGAGGTTGTTGAGGACGAATGACTAGTTTCACGTGATGCTTGATAACGAAGATTCGGCGAGAAATTTCGGTTCGATACTTCGGAAATCATTTCGACCGATTGTAGATGGAAGTTATTTGGTTGATGAGACGCGGGTTCAGTCGGTTGAAAACCGAAATAATCGTCGTCGTTTGCACATTCATCTTGAAATGCGTCTTCGAAATCGAGATACAGCTGAAAAAAAACCGATCGAAATCAAAGCAAAAAAAGGTTAAACTCGTACTGCTCTCGGTCGTTCCTGTTCGCTTGATCTTCGTGGAGCACGTGGCTCGTGATGACGATGTTCATGTGCGTTGCCATTCGACGGTAGAATCGACGCATAATGAAGATATTGACGATGGTGATCGGCGCGATGAGCCATAAATAATAAATATCACATGTACTGATTTCGACTTCGGCTAACAAGTAAAAACAGAAATGAGTTGTTCGTTCTTTTTTTTCGGATGGGATTAATCTCGTAAATATAATGTAAAAAATAACAAAATACACTTCTCGCAATATGGTTTTAATTCTGCGAGCATGAAAAAAAAAACACGATTCGACGGTTAATTAACGCAGAACAGAGAAGAGAGAGAGAGAGGAAAAAACACACAAACAAAATGTTGATTTAACTACCGATCGAAAAAGCAACATTCGGATTTGAAAAAAAAGTTCTGAAATTACTTTTTCGGATTCTTGTTTTACCTTTGATTCGCTGAGAATTCAATCGATCATTATCTGTTTTTTTATTGTGAGTTCAAAACGAAGAAGAAAAAACGATCGAAAAGGAAGTTTCGTTTCTTTTTCAAAACGAAATAATGCAAACACACTTCGAGTAATATTCGCTCTCTCTCTCTCCGTCGCTTTCAGTAGGTAATTGTTAACAGAGTTGACAATAAATGAAAGCATAGTGCGAGCAGAAGGAGAGAAGAAAAAAAGCGTTTCGTAATCCAGAACGAGAAGAAAAATTGTTTGACTACGACTTCGAATACACAGAATTTCAATGTTTCTTTTATTGTTATTTCACCTAATCATCTTATTCGAGAAATAATTTTTTCCTCTTTTACTTCGCAATTGTATATAAATAAGCGTACGCCTTTTCTTCCTCATTAATACGCGTCGAACACACGAAAAAGAATCGAAATCTAAACTTGATTTTTACTGGTTCATTGCAGATTCTCACAGCTCCGACAATTAACAGTGAATTGAGACCTTTTTTTTCGTCTCTCTCTCTGCAAGATTGTTGGTGATTTTACTTTGAATCAAAATATTGTTTTGACCTTTACAAAATCTACTAATCGATGAGAATCTGAAATGATCTCGAATTTCATCGGGTGTTTATTGATATCTGACAAATATTGGTTTTACACGCGAATTTGTCTTTGACTTAAAATTCAGCTAACAGATTTGCTAATGTCTCTGAGCAAGAGAAAGAAAGATGATGATAGTGAATGTGCGACATCTACTGAAAGTTATTAATCAAATATGAGTCCAATTGCATTCGTTGTTTCCCTGTGTGTGTGTCGTACAAAAATATTATTTATTGAAGAAAATATTCTATCGAACCGATGAGCATTTGGTAATTTCCGGGTCCTCCTGCACTTTAGTCACACTGTTACACTAATTGGTACACTTTATATAACAATCGTAGTGAGGGTGAGGGTGAAGGTGTGATTAAACTGCAGGAGTACCAATTTCCGTCCAAGGCAAATTCGTTTAAGCCTAAGCTTCAATTCGAAAGACAGACAGACAAAGTCCTTGAGATATTGTTTACTTGCAGATCGAATGGATATCTCATCATCAAGAAATAAAACAAATTATTGGCAACGTCAACAAGATGTGAATCCATCGAATAAAAACCAAATTAAAGTAAAAATCGTCGAGTTAAATTTCACAAAAAAGAATTGATTTGATTTTCAAGATAAATGCCGATCAACAATCGTCATCTCATTTCGGTGGAAGTCTGTTTTCTTTTGTTTTGTTTTTTTCATTGTAAACTGTTGTTGATTTGCAGATGTTCCATTCTACGGTGAAAATAATCAATTTAAACGTAGTTTATCTGGAACCGATCAACGAGGTTCTCCATTTAAAAAACGTAATTTCAGTCAAACAATAACTCCTCCAACTCACACAGGTTTGTGTTTTGAAATCGATTTTGTTGGTAGAAAATTCGAAATTTAGATGAAGACGATGATGACGATGACGATGAAGGAGATTCAAACACGGGAACTATTTCACCGAAACATACGAATGGAAATAAAAAAGATGAGAGTCGAAGACGAGCAGCTCACACAGCTGCTGAACAAAAACGTCGCAATGCTATTCGAGTAAATCGAATTGAAATCGAAGAACTAATGTCTAAAATCGTTTGGTTTTTAGAAAGGTTACGATGCATTGCAAAGTCTTGTTCCAAATAGTCATTTACTCGATCCAATTAGTTCGCAAAAAGTCAGTAAAGCAGCAATACTCAAACGATGTACGACCGACGAGATTTTCTTTTGGAAATTGAAATTTTTATTTGTTTAGCTACGGATTATTTATGCGAATTAAATAAAGAAAAACAACAGTTGACAAGTCAATTAGAAGCCAAACAAAAGGAAACATATTGTTTACGAGCCGTTCAAAAGTTCGTTTGTTTATTCGTTTTGCTTGTTGATTAGTCAATTCGATTTTCAGAGCGTACGAAGATATTCTCGAAATGAATATGCATTCAGCGAAAAATATCAACGCATCGATCGATGACGAACACAAGTTTCGAGTGGTTTGTTGAGAAAATCACAATTTCAAATGACATTCTTGGATTTTTAGTTTGAAAATATAAGTGAATCGTTGTTTACAACATTCGATCAAGCGATGCAGCAAGGACAACCTCTGACATTTTCTCAGTTTACAACATCGGTGCTTCGTTGGATTGAAGATTCATGTCGACCGACAGTAAACAAAGAAAATATTCTTTCATTGAAAATCTGACCGTATCTTTTATTTGAATAGGATATCAACGAAATAATTAATCGAGTTGTCGGAAATTTAAAATAATATCTCTATTCACTATCTTAACACGTATTCTTTCTTTTTCTTCTTCTTCTTCTTTTTTGTATAGTTTTGTATCTTATCATGTGAATAGAGATGTTTGCCAGTTGATGTTCTCTCTTAATATGTTATTAATTAATCAATCGCTGAGTTTTTATTTTATAGAAATAAAATTTGAAAATAATATTTAAAAAAAAATTAATAAACACAAGGAACAGATGTTGAACGATCTCGACGAAATCGAAATAAAAATGGCGAATCAAACGACGGGTCCGGTGATGATTGAGGTGTATAATTATGAATCATTGCAATTCGATTGAATTCTCTCAATCGTTGCTTTTTCTTATTTTAACTGCTTCGATGAGTTAGTAATTATGAACATTTCTTTTTCAGTAAACAAAAATAAACTTCTGATATTTTATCTTTTATCTGTTTCTGTGTTTGGTGTCAAGAATAAGTACGCATGATAAAGAGAGAGTATATATAGATAAATGAATTCATTTCACATAATATTATGTGACTATGAAGAGTGTTTTCATTGTTTATGTATTTGTTGTTCTATTATTATCACTGAAAGAATGTTTTTCAGCTCGAATAGTCAAAAACGATGATATAACAACTATTCGTCAACGTGTCTTAGAACTGTCAATTTGGCCACCTGCGGAAAACGTTCCGAAGGTTGTTGAAGCCGCAATTGGATTTAATCGAACTTTAAATAGTTCATGTTATTGGAAAGATGTTGACTATTTCGATCAAAGTATCGTTGTTTGGAAAACTGAGGTACATCTTTTTCGACTAACAACAATGTTACAAGCATTGACTGTCAATGGATCACGAGTTCAAAATGATCCGGGCATGTTAGCAAATGCTCATTGCGTTTTAAATGTTTGGCTTGTACACAATTGGACAAATCCGAATTGGTGGTTCAATGAAATCGGTATTCCTCTTGAATTAACCAGCGAGTTACTCATGCTGGGCGAACATGCGACGAGTTTTGAACTTGAAAAGATCACTGAAATCACCTATCGATCAGCTTGGTGGATACCGAATCCTGCTCATGTCGGAGCGAATGTTTTATGGGAAGTCCAAGTCGAAATCTATCGTTCGTTAGCAACAAGAAATCTCACTGGTATCGAACAAGGTTTTACACGAGTGTGGCAAGACATTCAATTTTCCTCAACTGAAGAATACGATGTTCAACAAGATTGGTCGTATCATTTTCATTTACATCAATTAATGTCGGGCGCATACGGAGTCGTTTGGGTTAATAGTATACTTCTATTTCTCGAATGTAGTCGAGACACTCAATATCAACCAAAGGAAGAACAATTGGAGTTTTTTGCGAATTTTTTAACAAAAGGCGATGCTTGGATGATGCCGAACAATACGTTCGATTGGCATACTCTAGGACGAGGTATTTCAGTGCCAAATACGCTTGGACATCAAGATCTAACAACCAGTTCAATGAGAACTCTAGCAGAATTAATTCAATCGCAAGATTTGAAAGAACAATTGACGAATTTCATTGATCGACTTGAGAATAAGCCAAATGTACCAGCATTGATCGGAAATCGATATTATTTTGTATCTGATTATATTGTTCATCGTCGTCGTTCATGGATAGCTACGATTAAAATGCAATCGATGCGTACTCAACCAGTCGAATGTATCCTAGGTCAAAATATAAAAGACGAACACGGTGGACAAGGTGTTCTCAATGTTTATAAACCTGGAACGAATGATTATTTCAATATATTTCCTATTATCGATTGGCAAGCCATCAATGGCATCACAGTCGAACACGGAATTCCACTTGGCGAATGTGTTCGTGGAAGTTTTTCTATAAAACGAATGATGTTTGTTGGTGGTGCAAGTGATGAACAATATGGAATGACTTTTATGGACACGGCAACGTATAATCTTACAGCTAAACGCTCGTGGCATTTCTTTGATGATGCGATCATTGCATTAGCGACGAATTTAACATTAACAACGCCGACAACAGCGTGGACTACACTTGCAAGTCGACTTTTGTCTGTGGGAGATGTAACTATTGGATTTTTTAATTCGACTGTTGTTACATTTCGTGATGGAAATTATTCGATACCTTATACGACCGGTCAAACATCCAATGTACAATGGATACATATCGGTGGATCGAATATTGGCTATCTTTTACAATCACAACGACAATATGCTTCAATAGAAATAGAATTCGGAACTAAAACTGGTGATTTTAATACGATTGGTCCTTTTAATTTTGAAGTCACAGCACGAATGGTAACTCTTGCAATCAATCACGGCATTGGACCGTATACACTCGATTATAATTATATGATTTTACCCAATGTTTCCCTCGAATCCATACCTCAAGTTATCAAACAATACGACGAAGAACAAATTTTCGCATGTACTTCAACCGCCAACAGTAATCTTCATGGTGTTCTATGGCCATCATTAAAACGTGCATCTTTTGTCTTATGGGAGAATGTAACAACAACATTTTCATGTAAAAGTCCAACATTCGAACTAAATATTCAATTTCACGATGCAGGCGCGTACTTATACAGTGAAACGGACACGGAATTTACTTTAACAACATCGCATCCAACACGTACAAATGCCGTTGTGAATGTTGTTGTTGTTGACAGAAAAGGACAAGGTCAAGGATGTGTGACATCATCATCGATGTCGTCTTTGAATGCAAGTCAAACGACTGTATCCTTAGTTTTACCATCACGCCCTGAACTGACAGGTGCATCTGTAAATGTAACATGCACCAAATAAATTTTGCTTCTTTGACAATTAAAAGAAACCTTTCGACTTCTAACAACTGAAACCTATTTTTACCAAAAAACAAATAAAAATAATAATGAATTTATTACGTATTATTAGGAAGAATAAACGTCAATGGAATAGTGTGCTAAGTGTATGTACTTATCCAAAGATAATGAATGAATGATTAGAATAGACGAAGAAGGAGAGAGAGAGAAAAAAAACGATGTCATTAGAAACTATTATCAAAATCAAGAATAGAAATTCTTCGGTTAAACAGCAATGGATCGTTGTTGATATGGAAGGTGATAGAATTTATGACCATCAGGTTCAGTATGATCGAGAACGAAACCACTTCTTGGCGTACTAAAAATCAAACAGATATTTCGAATTACAAAAAGAACGCGAATAAATGTTACTCGAGAAGAGCAGCTGGACATGGTTCGACTTCTTTGGGTGTATATTCCGTTCTGTACATTGTTGCGTCATCAAATGGTGCTGTTGATCGATATGCAACACCATCAGGTTTGAAGGATCGTTGAGGACCACCTTCATGTGGAATATAATGACCTTTGTATGTTGATAAACCTTCGAATGGCATATTCGGTGGTTCGTAACCTGCTTGTAAATGTGCTGCTGGTGGTCGTCCTCCAGGCCATTGTCGGTAATCACCTAAATACGTTGTACTTCCGTCGAATTTGGCATCGACGCCATGTCGTTCCATCGGACGCATGGCCGTGACTTTCGACAAAGGTTTGGGTGTGAATTCTGAATTATACATCGTATTCAAATCCATTTCGCCTGTATTCGCTCGATATTCATCGGGTCGATGAGTTTGAAGTGGCTGAACTTCCCAGCGTTTATAATCGGTTTTATTTGTTGTTGCATCGTCGAATCTCGCGTTCGATCGGTAACCCTGTTGGTCAGGTTTCATCGATAGTGTTCGATCGGCTGAAATAGATTTTTCGAATCAAATCAATTTTCTTCGAAGGTTTTACCATCTTTCGGCGTGAAATCACGTCGATGTGTCGTCAATGAGTCCAATGCTGTTTGATTGGGAACGTATTCTTCGCGTTGACGTTGATAACGTTCTTGTTGAGGATGAGAAATGTAATCCGTACGATAACCGGTTCGATCGTCGAACGGATCTTGAGAATGTAAGATCGTTTGATCCGGTCGGATGGCTTGACGCATCGCGGCTTGATGACGGAGATAATCGGTTGTGTAAGTACTTTCGCCTCGAAATGGATCCGATGGAGGTAACTAAGGTTTTTTAATTCGAGAGAAATTAGGAAGAAGAAAAAGAGATTCTTACGTAGCCAGCATCGTGTCGAATTGGTTCGGTTCGACCGGCTTCCCATTTACGATAGTCAGCTAGAAGAGAATGTTGTTGTTGTTTTTTCGTAAAAGAAAATAATCGAGTTACTTCGATAGGTCGGATCGCCTTCGAACGGCGCTTGAGTCAATCGTTGTGCATCGTGTCGAATTGGTTTTGCTCGTTCGCCATCTTTGGCTGTATTTACATAAGAAAAAACAACCAAAACGCGTTTAAACAATCGATTAAATATTTATTTTTCTCATACGCGTATATTCTTTGTTGTAACTTGTCAATGCATCGAAATCACCTTGACGTACGTAGACTTCTTCCGGTTTAAACGAACGTTGTTTATCAAGAGAATGTTGAATGAAATCATGTCTAAAACAAATCAGTTCGATTTGCCATTTCTTGACATTGAAGTTTTCGTTTTACTTGTGTGTTGTTATGTCATCTAAAGGTGCTGAACTCGCTTGTACACGATAATCGGGTTTGTACGACTCTCGAACGCCGCCTTCGCGAGGAATAAATTCCGAACGATATTCAGTTACGGCACACGGTTGATCGCCTTTACCAATGATGCCATATGGACGATGTGGACAACGATGTTTACTAGAGAGAATGTGCAACAGCTTGTGATTATTTATTCGCAAATTAAAATAGAGCGAGAGAAAAAAAGAAAAACTCGTCGACTCTGAGCTGATCAGGTTAATAAGTTGAACTTACCCGCAGGTACAGATTTGGCAGATGCATACTTTAGTCATTTTGTTATGAATTAATAACGATTTTTACAGATGCTGAGAGTGAAGAAAATAAAAACTACAAAGTAACGATGACGGCAATAAAAAAACAGCAGACAAACACAATCGTTCTCTTGATTTTATTCTAACAGAAGAATATACACATCTGAAAAAATAAAAAAATAGAGCACGAAGAAGGAAAGAAAAGTTTCTATATATCTATGGAAAAAAACAATCTAATGTATTTTGTGTTATGTGCGTGATGAAATTGAAAATAGGAGTGGTTGCTGGCATTGTTTATGCGACGGCCACGACAACGACAGAAAGACAAATGTTAAGAGGATTTTAATTTCTCTCGTGTGTCGTTGACTGGAAAAAGAAATATTTCACGTAAATCGTTTGTCGCATAGCAATGGACATAAACAACAGAATTAAATTGTTGGAATTTAATTCAAGGTCAACACTTAATCGAACCAAACTGATTTGAATAATCGGTTGTTTGAACAAGAGAAAAAATCTCATTTAACGCAACAATTGATTTGTTGTTTGTGCACGCCATCTGTCAATGATTTCAAGGCCACGCTCACACTTATTGAAAGACTTCCTGCAGTTATTCGTGTGTGATATGAATTTCATTTTTAAAATAAAAAATGTTTCGTCGACGAAGACGAACTACTGTACTCGGTTTTGTCATTGTGTTCACATGTTTATATGTATTTCTTCAATATTTCATTTCAAACTCTCGATTTGTTCCTTTGACAATCATCGAACAGATTCATTTTTACGATGATTTCTATTTGCAACCATCGACTTGTTTTACTAAGACGAAAAACGAAAATATTCGTCGAGCAATTCTCGTCTATTTTCCAATTGAATATTCATCGAAATACATGCCTGAATTGAAATGGTTGTATTTGTCATGGATAGAAACCATTCAAAACCAACCGAATCATTGGCAAACGGATTTACTTGTCTATTCTTTATCGTCGTCATTTTTGGATGAATTAGGTTGTTTTCAATATCGAAAAGATCCGTCGTCAACGAAAAACAATTGCTTTCGAATTCCGTATCGATCATTTTGGAATCGAACTCAAGACAGTGAATTAATTCGATTGATTCAAATACATATTCCCGATTGGTGTCGGCATTTGAATTCATTGGGAATTCTCATTGAAAATGAGGAGATTTTGAATGAGTATGATTACATTCTTCGAACGGATATTGACGTGTTTTTAACACCGAATTTTGCGAATTATATTCCATTTGATTGCACATTTCAAATTGGTTTAGGCGGTTATAGTTTTGATTATAATACTCATCGATTATCTCGGATTGCTCAAACATTGAAGTTAGCTGATATTCATTTCAGAGATATTGGCTCGACATGGTTCGAGAAGAGATGAATTGAATTTTGATTTGAAATTCTTCGTTCTATTTGAAGGTATGGACCGCCGCAGCAAATTGTATTAGTAGGACGTTTAGCACTTTGGCTAAGCGTTTGGTTAGGTCAAAATGAATTCACAGTTGTTGAGAAAAACGAACGATTCGCTGTTCTCTCTTGGCCACAATGGTACATCGGTGTAAGACATTGAGCTTCGAATATATCCGTAGAACTTCAGTTTTTTTTATTGTTGTTCAGGTTATTTCAATGTATGCAAGTCATTTAGCAATTAGTCATTATGCAGGTCGTGGTCAAATCAAATTGATTCAAATTCCAAATTTGCTCGATCATAGTTGTACAACGAATGTTTCAATGAATGAAATCAAAGTCATACACATTCATGCTTGGCATGTTCGTATAAAATTTCTCATCGTACGTAAATTCTTTGATATTTGTTTGTAGACTGGAAATTTATTTTCTAAATTTTTATTTAAAAATGGAACTTATGATAAATTATTACGAGAGAAAACAGTTTGGCACACAGGTTATTCGCTGGATTTTATACTTCGAATCGCTTGGCAATCGAATCAAATGTCAGCAAGCGAACTGTTCGACTACAAATCTCGAATTTGATTCGCATAATTTGTCATCATATTCGATTTTGTTTGATTTCGAAATGCACATCGTTCGTTGATCAATCGTTTCGCTAAAATTTGATGTTCGTTATTTGTCGAATAAACTGCCGAATGAATTAATAATAAAAAGAAAAGATCACGTTGAGCATTCGATCCACCGATTCGATAGATTTGATTTCGAATTGGATAGAGAAGATCGACAACCTTCGAATAGTTTTTTTCTTTGAATTGATCGATGGCTTCGAAAAGATATTTGCCGATTTCACGATAGACTTTCCCATTGTCGGAATCGACTTGTTCGTATGCATCTTTTAATGTTTGTGCAAATTGATTTCGACTTTCTAAATCTGCAAAATCATCTAAGATAAAATACATATGAAGATCATTGAATAGCAAAACATGATCATGTAAATGATCATTTAGAAACGATTTCAATCGAGTTGAAGAATAGATTTTCGAAGAATTTTGTCCGGCAAGTCGAAGACGATAGATCAACGATGCAATATCAACGAAATCTAACATAATAATATCACTGTTTCGATTTAAGATTTCATTTTGAAGAATTTCCTCTGCTGCATTTTGGTTGCCTTGTTCGATTTCATACAAAGTCCAATGCCAATCAAGATGTGGTTTAATTATATCACATTTTTGCCATTCATGTTTTGTTGTTTTTAAGATTTGGATACCTTCGGATATATTACCAGCATATTCAAACGAATGTGCAAGAGCATGTGTTGCCCAACCATCATGAGGATTTAATTCCAGACCAAAACGAGCTTCTTTTTCAGCTCGTTCGATCATATTTGTTTCACCTAAACCAAATGCATACATTCCATGTAAATAAGATTTCAATGGTCGATCTGTTGATGAGTCCCAAATAGGTAAAACTCGTGCAATTGAATCACGAAGCATTTCTCGATCACCAGTGTAGAAATATGCGTCAGCAGCAAATTTAATCGACATCATATCGAATGGATAGAGAATAAGAATACGTTCCCATGTTTCGGCTGCTTCACGAAAGTATCCTTTCGAAAAATCGAGTAGTGCGTGAACATGTAAATTAACATATTCGTTCGATGATTTTGTATCGCCAAGTGACTTTAAAGTTTTCGAATGAAGAGATGAGGAAGTAGATGCTGTTCCCATTAGGTCAAGACCCGTTGCTAGAATACGACTTGTTATGCATGATGGATCAGATGAAAGAAGACGAGTTAATGTTGATTCAATACCACCTAATTGGGCATCATTATACCTTAAAAGAAGAATGGTTTCACTCGTAGTCTTTGAGATGAACATCGACTTACCAAGCCGTATATTGTGTAAGAGCAGCATCGAATAATTGAGCTGTTTCATTGCTGGTTGTATCGATGGGAATACCATCATCATGTAAACACTTTACATCGCGCCATTGATCTCGAAAGGGCATTCTTTATGTAGAGAGGTGTGTCTACGTGTTAGAAATGTAAGTTAATATGCGAACACGATAAAAACTTAAGTGCATAAATAAACAGAATAAAAAAAAACCTTTCTTTTCTTTCTTTTCTTTTCTCTCAATATGTATGCATGCATACATATCAAACAATGACAATCACAGGTTATTTTATTAGCCAATTATAATATTCATTGAGCTTTACACAAACGCAATCGGATAAATTAAAATCTGACAATGATGTCTATCGTGCAAAATTTGTTTCGATTTTCAGTCTCGAGATACAACTCAATCACACATTGATGTCATTTTCTCGTTTTCAACATACAATCTTATCACTAAAACGCTACCTGCTTTCCTCTCGTTAACCAAGAAAATAGAAATTAACTTAGCACCATTCATGGGACAACGCCACCCATCATTTCTCCGAAACAATGATTTCCAATGGGACAAATCATTCTTGAACTTGAATTATTACTTCTCCTTCTACCCTACAGTACAATATTTGACTATACTGCACCATCGCTATACAAAACAAACACATATTCACTGTCATTTATACGCAATAGAGAACTTGCTACAAAAAAAGGTTCATACCAGAGAAGCACATAAGCCGAGTGTCACCCTTTTATTTCTCAAAATTATAGCCAAACAATTTATCAAAAGACTACACATACAAATTTCAAAACGGGAGTATTCTATGATTTCATGAATATTATCTGGAAGACATTGTGATCATTTACGATACTATTCCAGATGAAGTTTAGTGAGTGTCTATCAAAAGTTAACAAGAATTAACAAAAACAAGAAAATTCTGTTCGTTGTTTAACTTACCGATTTTGATTTTAGTGCTTCACCTAAGTATTCTGCACCTTTATCTCCAATTTGATTATTCTCAAGATAAAGTGTAGAGAGCGTCTATGAGAAATTAACAAGAGTTGATAAAAACAAGGAGATTCCGTCTTTTCTATCTTACTGAGTTTGATTTTAGTGCTTCACCTAAGTATTCTGCACCTTTATCTCCAATTTCATTGTTCCAAAGAACTAATGTAGTGAGTGTCTATGAGAAATTAGCAAGAGTTGATAAAAACAAGGAGATTCCGTCTTTTCTCTCTTACTGAGTTTGATTTTAATGCTTCACCTAAGTATTCTGCACCTTTATCTCCAATTTCATTGTTCCAAAGAACTAATGTAGTGAGTGTCTATGAGAAATTAACAAGAGTTGATAAAAACAAGGAGATTCCGTCTTTTCTCTCTTACTGAGTTTGATTTTAATGCTTCACCTAAGTATTCTGCACCTTTATCTCCAATTTGATTATACCTAAGATCAAGTGTAGTAAGTGTCTATGAGAAATTAACAAGAGTTGATAAAAACAAGTAGATTCCGTCTTTTCTATCTTACCGAGTTTGATTTTAATGCTTCACCTAAGTATTCTGCACCTTTTTCTCCAATTTGATTATTCCAAAGATGAAGTGTAGTAAGTGTCTATGAGAAATTAGCAAGAGTTGATAAAAATAAGGAGATTCCGTCTTTTCTGTCTTACTGAGTTTGATTTTAATGCTTCACCTAGGTATTCTGCACCTTTATCTCCAATTTCATTCCGGTCAAGAACAAGTGTAGTAAGTGTCTATGAGAAGTTAACAAGAGTTGATAAAAATGAGGAGATTCCGTCTTTTCTGTCTTACTGAGTTTGATTTTAGTGCTTCACCTAAGTATTCTGCACCTTTATCTCCAATT
>Ga0209922_102193_pt1 | contig 17315 bp, 17 predicted proteins | sample ThiBiot_500_biof_FD_183946 | JGI IMG/M metagenome (GOLD analysis project Ga0209922, IMG submission 183946) | Wastewater bioreactor microbial communities from Cape Town, South Africa - Thiocy_expt_500_biof (SPAdes) | ecosystem: Engineered > Bioreactor > Thiocyanate-remediating > Anaerobic-Aerobic ...
AAGTCCAATTCCAATGTTAGAACAAGTTAATCTCTCAACTAAAAACGATAATAAAGTACGACTAATTTGCTAGTTTTTTCTTTCCGTTGTCTTTTTTGTTTACATTGGCAAATACGAGATAATTTCCAGAGATATAGAATATGTCGAAGATAACGTTGATATACTTATACAGAAATAACATTATTATTTCTTTTTTTCTTGGCTTGAGAGAGTTTATATACGATTTAATTAGGCTTGTCGACAAGCATTTTCTTTTTCATGAAAGGAGAAAGAAAACGACATCGAGATTTGTCGCATATATATATATTCATCTCATTTCCATTTAGACTGCTGTCCCAAGTGAATCAAAAAAATTTTCTTCATTTGACATCAAAGTTCCATCCATTGACGTGCCACCATTGGACATAACCCCATTAACTAACGTTGACGCTTATTCAAGTCGTGAACATCTTCAAACTCGTTCCGATAGTGGACTTGAACAGACTGTTTCCTCGCCGATTCAACCATCGTCAACATTAGCCGATATTCAACAACTTCCATCAATTAGTTCAGGTCTTGGCAGTGAAATTCTTGACAATATGACAGTACAAGGTCAATCCGTTCCATCACTAACAACATCAGACTTCAAATATGATTTCACAAAGACGATAAGTCTTAATGATGACGTACATTCAAAATTAATCTTGCGAGAAAATGAATTAAAATCACGATTGCACAGTGAAATCTCGAAATCATTTGATGATTTCGATGAAAAGAAAGATTCGAACAAACTCGATCTCATTCTCGCCGATGCCATTGATCTCATTAAAAATCGACAGATTTCAACTTATCCCGAACTTAAAGAAAAACTTCTTGACAAACATAAAAATGATGCGTCTCTTGTCGATGCCGTTGTTTATTCGCTCTACTATACAATTGAAAATCATGCTCTAGACGATTTAGATAAACCCGAATTCCCATTAGCTATACGTGATGTAAGTACAATGATTAATGATTTTCCATTGTTGTATATTATTTCTTTTGATTCGAACAGATGGTACGTCTTCCGGCCAAACAGACACATGACACAGCAGTAACGCATTTGAATAAAGAATCAACGTCATTAACCACAACATCGATGACAAAGTACGTTTGACTGAACAAAAAAAAGAAAAGAAACAAAAATGATTGTATTTGTTTGTTTTTTCATAGAGAAATTCTACCCACCGTATCGACCGTACGTTCTTGTTTAACTTGTGGTCGAACTAAATCGAAATCAACTCTTCCAGTACTTACATCACCGAGTTTACTTGACGAACGTCATCGAACAGAATTAAATACTCATCGAAATACCTTAGCCAATACTCTTCGAGATCATATTCAATCATCTCAGCCGCCTATTCGAAAATTCGCTGATCATCCGAAATCGATTGATAAAATTGTTCGAAAAGGTTTACTCGTTCTCTCACAACCGAAAACGATTTCCTATGAACAAGTTCGTCATGATTTAAGAACGGAATTTAAACAAACATTTTATCTTATCGATCCAATTGTTGACATCATTCGTGATACATTCGATCATTGTGATATAACACAATTAAATGAAAAAACGAATCTCGATATTCTCGATTCACAAATATCTCAAACAGCACAATTATATAACAATCAAATGAATTTATTAACCGTTGATGAATCGAATGCTTTCAACAATAATCAACTTTCATGGTTAACAACATATTTAATTTCAAATGAAACAACAGAAAAAAAACTAACGAAAAAACAAATCAAAGAACTAAATAAAATTCTTCAACGTAGTTTAGAAATTCTCTCGAGTCATACGATCACAACATGGGATGAATTCAATCAACAATTACAATGTGAATATCCCAAAGCACAAGATCTATGTCAACGTGCAACCGAAATACTTAAACAAGCACAACGAAATGGCCTATTTCTTCTGCACAATGCACCGGTCCAAGATAAACGACGTGCGTCATCGTTGATCACCGATCGAGCACGACAAAATTTGAAAAATAATCGAAATCAAATACATGCGTCTCTGAAAGCATTCTTAGTGAAATATTACACCAAAACAGCTGTTAATGATGATGAATTAGAACATATTTTGAAGAAAACATTAACATATTTAGAAGAACAAAAACCTGGACAATTCAAGAGTTATCAAGATTTGAAAGAACAATTGAAAAAAGATTTCGACAAATTAAATCAAAGTCAATTCATTGAACAAACCGTCGATATTATTGAACAAGCACATGCAACAAATCAATTCGATGATATTGAAAAAGTTGAAGTGCAAAGTCTAATGAAAGATCGACTCGATGGAAAACGTATGTTTTGCGAGAAGAATTTGACGAAAATTCAATCTGTTCATACTGTTGTTTATTTTAGCATTAATTATCAAAGAAGTGTATGTTTCATTACCACCACGTGTCGGCGCCTATGGAGATGAATCTGGACAAGATCTATCGGGCATAACCAATGGCGATCGAACGACAATATCTTATCGAGTTGGCCGAGGTCTTAGCTGGCGAGAAGCCAATGAACGAGCTCGAATTCTATTCTATCGAGGCAAACATCCGGCTATTCATTATGATGAACAAGCCGAAGGATTCGACGTACGTATGCTACTCGAAACAGCATCTGGTGGTACACAAGAAATACCTGTCACCGAGAGTGATGTAAATACTTTTGAAAAGAATTTACAAAAAAAAAATGTTTTAACTTATCATCAATATGTTTTAGGTTCATGAATTGTTAAATTCCTGTGGTGTTCAATGGGACGGTGTGAATATCGTATCGTTAGTTGATCATAGTGAAGATGTAGTTCGTGCTGCCGAACAAGCGGCGTTAAAAGTCATTCGAGAAAAAGGTATTGTCGAACTTCGTACATCTCCGCCAGCATCATCGAGTAATAACGATGATCAAAGTTCGGCATAGAAAAAACAAATACCAATATAAAAATGTCTCTTTTCATGTTCGTTTCTCTCTTTCTTTTTCTTTCTATCACTAGAATTTTATTTGAACACTGTATTTCTTTCTTTTTCTGCACAATAAGACACATTATTTTGTTTTCTTTCTCTTTGTTGTTGTTAATCTTATTTGTTCCAGTAATTCCTTTATGAAACAAATAGAAAAAATCATTTGAAAATACACAAGGAGGTAACTAGAGAATGCTTTCTTTAGTTTTAATTTCGCGATATAAATATCTATAAATATATACAACATGTGTATTTAGTCATTTTACTTTTTGTGTGCGTGTGTATTTCTCTTATTGTCATTGTGTTCTTATTTGTCTTTAATGAAATAAATAGAGGAAACAAAAAAAAAGCTCATTAACTTGTTTTTGTTTTCAATCAGTTTAATGTAAATTAAAAATTCTTCTCATTGTATTGTGCATTACAAAATAAGAAAATAAAACACAAACAATGAACGAGTAACACGGAAAAAAGAAAGAAAGAAAGAAAGAAATCAGATATAGAAGAGTAGTATATCACGATGATAGCAGCTGATGAGAATCAGTTGTAGATGAACTTGTACTCAGAGTTCGAGATGTTTGCTGTTCATCAGCAAGTTCTTGCCATCGTTGAAGATTACTCCTTAAGAACGAATACAAATAAATCATTTTAAATCAATCATAATTCGATAAGAATTTACTTGGCTCCATTAAGCATTGGCATAGTTTCCGGTAGAATACGTACGATTAGTGAATAGCACGGGAGACAAATTGATTTAATAAAGTTTACCTAGAAGCAGATACAGAAAATGTCACAATAAATTCGAATTCATATCTTATTGATATACTTGATTTTTAGGCAATTCATGTGCCAATGATCGATCCATTAACGATTGGGGTTGAATACCTCGTCGTTTTTCATCATCACCCTAATAGACAAAAAAAATCAATAATAAGTAATGAATACAAATCTTCTTCATCTTTTTAGCTCTCTCTCTCTCCTCTCTTCATGGTCAACATCACACCTGTTGCCAAAATTCATCCATAAGTATATTCACAACTGATCTCTGTACATCCCACGGTTTAGACATTGCACATAGATCGACTGATGTCATCAACAACGTTTGTACATCTTCACTGGAAGAACAAAATAAAACACGAAATTTTTTAATTTTTCTCCAAAAAAAGAGCAAAAGAGAGAGAGAGAGCGCGCATGATAACAAGATGCTGAATCATTTGAATCACCTGTTGAAAGAATTCTTCCATAATTATGCTAACATTTGACCGCTGTACTTCCCATTGCTTGAAAGATGAGCATAGATCAGCAGCAGTCATACTCAAGCCCATAATCAGAAGTCTAGAGAATTAAAAGCAAGGAAAGATGTTTATGCAGCAGAGAGAAAAAAAAAACAAATTTTTAGCTCGAGAATATTTACAGATGTTCGCGACTGTTCCAATCGAATTGTTTTGTCTCAACAATACGTTCAAGTTTCGGACGATTTTCAAAGAACAAAGCTAAATCAGTCGAAAGAATACAATGACGAATTTCATCGAGCATTTGTCGATATTCTTTGGATGAAAAATGTTTGAAAATATTTAAATTCTCTGTCTACAACAACGAAACAAATGATCGATCTATTTAACAAAAAAATTTCGATTTCTTCGAAATTTACTTGAAGAATTGTCACGGTTTGATTGAAATGATGTCGTTCCATCGTTGATGTCGAATAGATCGAAGCCAATGTTGATGCACTTTTAACCATATATTCATTTGTTTTACCACGATGATCAACATCATGACAAAGACAAGCAACAAACAAAGCAATACACTAGACAAAAAAGAAGAAAAACTTTGATCCAAACTATTCGCATTCATCGAACGAACCTGATTCGGAGTGAATTTATGTTTAGTTTGTTTTATCACAGTATACATTGCGTGAGCTACACTGAATGCATGCGACCAATTATGATAGGGAACATTTCGATAATTTTTTCGGACAGTTAAAACAAATCTTGTCAATGATTCCATATCGAATCTATTCGCATTAATCGGATCTAATTGTGCTATATCTTGAAACATATACAGTACATAGATCGGTTTCATTTCATTGTCAACGCTCCATGGTGAAAATTCAAATAATTCAAGATGAGGAATGTTCTCTGGAATTGTATGCGTTTTTAAACGGTCATATTCTTCATTGCTACATGACGCATGATAGGAGAGAACTTCGAGTGCAACTTTACATTTCTGTTCGGAACGACGAATACGTTCGTAGAGCGATGCATGATGTAAAGCAAGTCCACAATAGACAGCAAATGTTTCGAATGATTCTTCATCACTTTTAGTAAAAAATCCATTTTTTTTATTCACCATTTGAACAACTCCAATAACATTGCCTTGAATCATAATTGGCATGCACAGTAAAGTCTTTGTTTTATAGCCTGTTTTCTGATCAATTTCTCTACGAAAATAAAAAACAAATCAAATCAGATCAGATCCTATCTCACATTGTTCGGATTTTTACCGATTAAATCGTTCATCACTATAGGCATCAGCAATATTCAATGTTTTGCCTGTTGTTGCCACATAACCTGCAATGCCTTTATCCATCGGAAATCGAATACAAGCTCGTTCATCGGACAACGAACGTTTTTGTGGTTGTCCATCTTCTTCTCTTCCAATATCGAATATTCTTGCGTACAATTCTCGTGTTCGTGAATCGACCATAAATAATGAAGCTCGATCGGCATTGACTAATTTCTTTGCATAGCTCATTATTTTCAGCATAACAGCGTCCATACTAACGAGCTCTTGGAAGATTGATTTCGTAACGGCTAACAGAAAATCATTTAAACGTCGTTCACGTGTCATCGAATGATAGAGCTAGAATGAGAACAAAACAAACATGATCATCATGGAATTCAATCTTCTTATTTTCTGTCTTAATCAATCATAAAGAGACTAATCTCGAATCATTTATCTCGTTTGTTTTTCAAATGATAATCATCATCGATTTCCAAAAGCGCAAAAAAAAGAGAAGAGGATGATTGAGCAAGCAGTATATAGGCAAATCAAATAAAAAAAATAAATATATGATAGACGGAAATTGATATAAATATAAATATATATATATATATATATGAATGTACACACAGACAAATTTAGAATTGATTAATTAGAATATGTAGTAATACCTCGTAATAAGTTTGAGTGAAAAGCTCATTCACGCATTTTAGAATTTCCTGAAGCAAAAGAGAAAATAAAAAACAAAAATTTCACTATTTATAAAAGAAACTAAAGACATTAAGCAGCTACTACATGTGTCTATTCACAACGAACTCAATACGAGATAAATAACAACCGAAATTCGATAGAAAATCTAAACTAATCGAATTATTCGATGTAACAAAATGCACATACTTCTTCATCTTCAATCGAAAATGGATTTGTACTATCAGTACGATAGAATTCGACAACACCTAAATCAAATCGAAATCATTTTCGATTGAATTCTTTCTCTCAATTCTTCTACCAAGTAATGTTCCTGTTGCATTTGTTATTGGATGAGCCATCACAGCCGAAACATTATCCGGTTTCATGTAGAGACCATCAGGATATTTTTCTGTATTCAACTACGAAAAAAACGAGAGAAGAAGAGCTCGAATGCATACGAATTTTGGTTGATTTACTATTTGTATGTTATCGATTCGAATGGATTCTTTGGATTTAGCAACATATCCCGCGAGACAATGACCGGACTCGATACGAATCGATACGAATCCTGCTGCTTGATCACTAGACGAAGAAGAAGAAGAAAGACAAAATACGATCGAAGCTTTTATTTGTTTTGTTTATTAAATTTAGTTTTACTCGTCATTCTCCGGAAGAAATAATCGTAGATTTTTGCATGTTTCATCAACTAAGAACAAGTTGAATCCGTCTGTCGCAATCGCTAAAAACATTAATTGATTTTTATGATTAAAAAAACAATATATTTTTTTTGTCTTTCTCTCGAAGAAATTACTTGTTGAAATTGATTTACATAATTCATATAAGATTTGAGCTTTACTAACATTTTGATTGACATCATCAGTTAATTCATGTAATAAACGACGTTTATCGTTTAATTCAACTAACTAAATTTACATATGAAAAAAAAATGAGAAAAAGAAATGCGTCAATTTGACTGACTGTGTGCATTGATTTAGTTGTTGTCGATGATAACGATGTTGGCTTGATTTTCGTATCCGATTCTGTGTGTTGAAGAGAAGCAAAAGAAAAGAGATCGATTATGACGAATAAATCAGATCTTTTTTTATGGTTCTACCGGAATTTTTTATTGTAGAACTTGAAAGACGATTATTTTGTGCTGTTGAAATAACGACTGGCATTGAAATTGATGATGATGGTCGACCAGTTGTTGTTGTTTGTTCGTCCGGTTTTTTCGAAATCCATTGTTCAATTGTATTCGATTGAACATTTTGTTGTATATATGCATCGAGAAATTCCGGATGTTCGGAAAGATATGTTCGTACAGAATCGGCTGTTAGTACAGATGTTGTTGTATCGGAATTAGCTAGATAAGAAAAGCAAATAATTTCATTAAGTTTTCTTTTTCTTTTTCTTTTTTATTCTATTTGAGAAGACAAAAGAGAAAATTTATTTATGTCTACTTAAAAGATTTTTTCTTCTCCTCCTTCTTTCTCTACATGTCATACTACGACGAAGCAAAAAAACGAGATTTCTCTCGTTCCCTCCTGACTTCTTTTTTTGCTGCTGTCGGTTTTTTTTAATTCATGCCTAGAAATATGAGAAGCATCTTTTATTATTTCCTGTATGCTTTCCAAAAGCTAACCATTATTGTATACAAGATGTTGTAGTAGTAACGATGACTTCTTTTTGTCTTATTCTATATTATCAGGAAGAAAACGAATACAAGCACATATGCACGCACATCGATTAAAAACACGCACAAACACATCTGAATTACCTTCTCATTCTTTCAATTAGTGTCGATGTGAAAACTAAAAAACGCATTCAAGGCTCTTTTCTTTTTTTTCTCTCATAAACGCACACACACACGCACACACACACAAATATATTTTTGTCGATATCTATCTATTGATGAATAAAAAAAAATGTTTATGGAATACTAATCAATTCTAGTCGATTGAACTTGGCAAACAAAACATACCGCCTTTTTTAGTCGATTTCAGTTTCTTTTTGGACAGATTCGACTGATGATCTGTTGATGTATGTGTTGACGTACAACATTTGATCAAATTCATCTTGTTCGATATCGTCGTAAATATTCGTCTTGATAGAATGTATCACGTAAAAGAAATGATGAAGAAAAAAATCCGAATAGGTAAAAATGACGATTCGCGACATATGTCGTCATCGAGCAAACCTCTCGTCTTTCAGTAATAACAATAAAAACAAAAACAAAAACATGCGGACCACCGCCAATGACAATCAAAACCAAAAGTAAATAGAGATTTGGTTTCTATTTGGACAAATGATGGTATACGAACGATTGAAATAGTCGTAATGAATAAAACTATCTAGATATTTATGTATATATACGAAAGAAAAAGAAAGAAAGAGGAAAAAAAGTCGAGCGTCTTGATTAGTAGGCGTAGGCAACTGGTAAAGAATTGTATGTTGATGATCAAGACGCGTGATAACGGTTTGTTTCGCTTGTGAATCAATGCCACTAAAAAGGAGTTTGAGTTATAGTCGTTGGCACAGTTTGTAAGGGTAGTTTTGCTCGAAGACGAATAATCGAAGCGGAGAAAAAAAGGGAAGAAAGAAGAAAAAGTAACACTAGTGGCACAACAATCTCTTGTTTCCGTTCTTCTCTCGTTTTGCTCTTGTCGAACCGGCCTGTGCGATATAAACGCAAGAGAGAAGGGGAAAAGAAGAAGAAGCAGAAGCAGACGTAGAAAATGGAAGTCGAGAAACATGCATCATGTTTTCTATCTACATATCCTACTACTAGACTTCTCGATGCGATCAAGCAAAAGGAAACGAAGCTTTACAAATTATGATTGAGGATGAACACAATAATACTTCAATAAAGATAAAGCGTTTATTTTTTTAGTTTTGAGTTTTGGAGTGAAAGAAAATAATGTTTGCCGATGTTTCAAAGGGCAAACTATATATATATATATTTATTTATCGAGGATCTCTCTCGCTCTCCCATTAAATCGATAGGCGGAAAAGAAAAAAAAACGACGACGACGATGACAACGCAGGAAAAATAAATCGACGACAACTAGGTGTTAGTCGTTCAAGCAAGCAGAATTATTTTCATTTTTCAATATATATATACAAATGCAATTATGAGCAGAAAAATTTCATTAAACTAATCAATTTAGTAGAGATATTTTTCTCCTTTTGCGAAAGATGGAAAAGATTTCTTTTTTCCTTATTTTTTTTTCTCTTTTTTTTTGTCAAAAATAAGATAATTGTTCGATTAATTTGACGAGTCACGAAACGAGGATTTATTTTTCTCTTCTTTCTCTACCTTCGAGTTGATTCTCATTTGCATAAATTGACATGAATTATTAACGATAAGATTCTTATCGAATAATTCAATTAAATCCAGAATATAAGAGGAAGAAGAAGAAAAAAAAAACTTCCAGTTGAAATTCTCGATCGAGAGAAATATACATTCGGAAAAATCAACAAGTATTAGTTTCTATTCAGACAAATCGAATTATACTAGTGAGTTTGAACATGACAGCAAGCAGTCGAAAACTCCATATATATAGAATTGACCTTACTGTCAATCGTAATTTTGTGACAAACACAACAGAGAAAAAATAAATAATTTCAATGAAAAAGAAACACAGTGCGGGAGAGAGAGATAAGCACAACATTTTTTTTATTAAATGACTTTCAAGTGTGTATTTAATAATAAATTAAATCTAAACAATCTGTTAAATGGATTCTCTTCTACGAACATTTTTCATATAAACGAACAAAAGGCTTCATCATCTTCTTCTTCCTTTTCCTTTCATTGAATTTATCGGTTGCATTTGATTTCACTGATTCTCGAGTTTTCTTTTTTTCTTCTTGCTCGTCTCTTTTGTATTGATTTAATGACAAACAAAATTAGTTATTTTAACTAGATGCACAGAGAAGAATTTCAAAAACTTCATTGGAATATAAAATGAAAAAGAAAACGAAATCGAGACACAGAAGGTTACATTTGTCTGTCATCTGTGTATAACGTGTCGAAACAAAAATCTGTGAAGACGAAATATCGATTAAACAGAGGGAGCCACATATTTGTCGAAGAAGTTCACTTACTCAATTTAAAACGCTTGGCTGGAGGGAAAGAATCATCATGATTGGTATTATCTTCATGAAGAGAATTTGAATCATCATTATCTTCCCTTTCGGCCATAAGCCACCAAGATGATTCGAACTGATGAGGCACCGTTTTGAAATCTAGAACGAACAAAATTCGAGACAATTCTCTATGTACGTGTGTGTGTAGAATGATGATCATTGTTGTTATTATTATTCTTAGTGCTATGATTATCGATTAGTGTTTTTGTTTTTGTTTTCTACCTTTTTTTCCTTTTCAATCAATTTGTTTGAATGAGGTAAATAATGATGCTGATCGGATTTAGTATTTGTGAATGGTCGCCACGTCGTCGCCGACGAGGAGAGCACTCTTATATAGAAAATGCGTATAGTAGTGTGCGCATTCTATCGCTCTTCTCTTCGTCAGCGTCGTAGTCGTTCTCTTGTTTTTGTTATAATTATTGTGTATGAATGTGAATGAAAAAAAAAGAGAGAACGCGAACGAGAACCCTGTAAGTCAAGGAAAAAGAAGAGAAGACGAAGACGAAGAAGAAGAAGAAGAAAAAGAAAACAAACTACTAAATGGAAAGAACACATCTACCAGTCACACATGTCGATCTAAACATTTTTATTATTACTTTGTCTTGACGACGAGTAGTAGTTGAAGATGATGAAAAAAGCGATAAATCCATCTATGTCTGCATATACACACACACACGCTTATGCATATATCTATATATAAAATATGTTCTGCTGTTAATGAAGAAAAAAAAACGACTCAAGACTCTAATCGAACGTTTTCATCATTGTCATATAACTGACATTTCTGTCATTATTGTTGTCACATATTTCTTTTCATCTATGCCATTTTCTCAATAGATAACAGCAAAAGACAATGATGCTATTACGTTTGTTAACGACCTTTGTATTTATGTATATATCAAGTTCTTACTCGTGTTGGTTTTCTTTTTATTTCGTTTATCTATCATATCTGCGAAGAAAATAAACACACACAAACAAACAAACAAACAAATAATGACTAATGATAGAATGTCCTTAATCTACTATCTCGCACAAATAATTCTCCTAGGAGATTAAATAGTTTTGTATTTTCATCTGTCGACATCAAATTCAATTATTTAACATGCACACACACATCTGTTTATACGATCAGTCCGTACATGAGAAATTGAAAGTGTGTTGTTTTTTTATTCATTAAAATTGTGTTATTCGAAAAAGAAAACCGAAAAACATTTATTTTATTTATTCATTCGATCGTAGAATTGCGTTGCAATGAATCTTTTATCGAATGTTTCGCTATCAGTTTCAGCATCTCCAATGTCTGCTGCATCAGTAAGATGTTCGTCCTAGGAAAGAAAAAAACAAATGAAATTTTTGTTTGTTTTTAGTTCGATTTGGCAAAGATTTTTTTAAATTTACATCATTGAAAAAATACGCAGGTAAAGGATATAGAAAATTTCGTCGAAAACGCCATTCGGTTACTGCTCGTTCATTTCGATCTTCCAATGGACGATGATCGATCTTATATGATGTCTTGAAAGAAAAAAATGTTACATTATTTCGAGGTGTTTAGTTAATGTCAAACTTACAATTGCGATAACACAACAGATAAGTAGAAAGAAACGAAAGAATGTCATTGTAGTTTGATTTTTACGGAGTATAAAGACGATGAGATGAGTTGATGTGTCTAATAATCTTTCAATCGAACTTATGAATGGCACAATAGGAGAAAAGAGCAGATGAACAACTGAGTAAACATTTGTGATTAAAAAAAATATAAAAAATGATGCATCACACGATTGAATACGACAAATAATCACAAATGAATAAATGTTCGATTTCTCAATGGAATTTTCCGACAAGATTTTGCTCGTTTATGTTAGAGATTAAAGAATCTAATTTTTTCTGTTTTGTTTGCATCAATAGAAAAACAAAATCATCAATTATTACTGATCGAAGACTACAAGCATCTCTGTGCAAAATCAGCCGATAATTTCTCGTTGAATTTAGCAAAAAAACAAAGAACAATACTAAATTTATTCAAAGTCTATAGAGAGAGAGAGAGAGACAGAAAAAAAACGAGGTAGATGAGGGCATTGCGAAAAAGTGCACTCTAATTACAAAGTTGTTTGTGTACGTATGTTGTGTCAAAGGAAATGTTCTTGTCTAGCATATTGTTGTTTCACTTGTTTTGGATTTAATACTCGTATTCGAATAGCCACGAGACATGAATTGATTGTTTGCTTTTCGTTTATTATCATAATCTAAGAGTAAGTCTTTGTAACCATCGGCATCGACAGGCATCATTGACATGCGTCGAATGGGTTGTTGAGCTGTTGTCATTGGTCGTTGATGGCGAAAGATTTCGAGATCTTCATAATCAATGAACGACGGACGAGAACGAAGTTCAGAGAGTTCAGAACGACATTGAATCTTTCGATCGCCTGTTAACCGTTGAGGCACAGATGAAGGTATGGGATATTCACTTGACACGAATTGAGGTGGAGGTGGAGTAGGCGGAATTGAATCTAATGGATTGAGATCAGCTGTATTTTGTGTTGAAGCAAGATTGAGATTTTGATTCGATGCTGAAAGTGCTTTTGGTGCTGATAGATCAATGTCACGTTCCCAAGCGAGGGTTTCAAGCATGTGATCGAATTGAGCTTTGGGTTTAAGAACAACAGATTGATGAGAAACACGACGAAGACGAACGTATTCCGCTGTTGTCTGTTGTTCTTTCAATAGATAGAGAACAAGTTTACCAACACGCTAAAAATAAATTCAATTTAAAAAAATATTCGAATTCAGTAAAAGTTTGTTCATTCTTACTTTCCAATTACTAATCGCTCCTTTACGTTGAGCAGCTTTACTTTTTGATACACGTTTTATAACCATAATGTCACGTTTATCATCGCTACCAATTGCATAAACACCTTGATAATTAAATCGTTGTTTAGCTGAACATGATCGTTCGATAGTTAAGACAAGTTGTGCCCACTAATAAGCAAAGAAAAAAGGTAGAATCGTATTTGTTTTGTTTTGTTTTCATTCTCAATGAAAGAAATCAACCTGTCGAATACGTTCTTTTTCACTGATCGTAATAATTCGTTGATAAGTATTACCCATCGAAGCGATTAACATGTTTAATAAAAGTATTGGTGTTAAAATCATGAAAACAATAAATAAAATTTTGACTAAATACGAATAATGTGTCAAATCAAAACGAGAAAACTGAAAAAACAAATCTCATTCGAACAAATCGAGGAAAAAAAACATTGATTTATTTACATCGAATTCTCCCATTGTAAAATGAACCATCGTCATCCAAGCTTCGAAATTATGAAACGAACACATTTTATCGACTTCACATGTATCATTTGTTGCAAATCGATGACAATTTCCTCCTTCTTCCGTATCCCGAAAGAGTAGATAAAAAACTACAGACGAAAATATATTTTCAATTAGTTTTGTTTTCTTTTCTTTTCTACCTTGACCAAATGCTGTTATAACAATAACATAAATCACACCAAATGTTGCTATATCACCTGTAATCATTTCGAAAATCATGACAATAAATGCGCCTGTTAAAGCATAAATACGACCAAAGAATAGAAAATAGAGAAATGTGCCCGGTATAGCCATTGACACAAGACCATCTTCGACATAACCGAAGATAACATTTTTTGTTATTAAAAATAAGATACGAAATGGTACAGCAAGTAGAATCAATAGACACGAACATTGATACAATAATTTCTCTGGATAACTTTTCTTAAAACAGATTTCAACGAAAATAAATTAGAATTGTTTGTTTTTTAAATCGAAATTTGAATTTACTAGATTTTGTACGTAGGAATTATATCCTTGTAAATAGATTTCCTTGGCTAATAATGCAAATATACTAATGACACAGCCGACAACGACACAAACTTCAGCAATATGACAAAGAATTTTATAGGCGAGACTTTGATCATCTTTGGGATTTCGAAGAAATATTGCTGCACTCAAGAAAAATAAATGTACACAAAGAAGAATCAATTGTCGAATAAAATGTCCCTGAAAGAAAGAAAGTTCCTTTTCATTAACAACGGGAAAACAATAGAAAATCAATCTCTACTCGAGCAAATGTTGACCATTTATCATTTAACAAACGTTCGATGACCATATTATCTAGCATATCTAAATGATCTTCAGTTTTACCGTTTACAATCGACATAACCGATGAATTCCAATCTAAACAAAACAGTAGATTCATTAATAAATCTTTGAATTCTATCCGAACAAACCAATATGTCCTCCATCGGATATCGTATCAATTCCACGCAATGGATATGTACAACATTTGATATTCGAATATCTCCAAATTTCCTAAATGAAAAAAAAGACATTTGCTTTAAGTTCTCGAATCGATTTTGTTTTCTCTCTCGTTCCTACCACATGAGATAATTCTAAACATTGAAGAAACAGTTCTTTTCGGCCAAGTTTAGCTGCCAATGCCAACGGTGTTAGTCCTTCGTTATTTCGAATATCAGTCAAAGCTTTTTTATCTGGATGTCGAATAGCATGATTAAACATGTCCTGTTTTTTTTTAACAAAAAGAAACAAAACAAACTCGTTGAATAATTTATTTTCATATTTATTTGCTCACCGATCGATCACGTATAACAAGCATATGCAGAACAGTATTTCCGTACGAATCTTGCATATTCGGATCAGCACCATGATCGATTAGATAATCGTAGATTTGTTTGTAACCAAACGCAGCTGCAAATGCTAATGGATATTCGCCGTAATAGGCATGAGCTGTCAAATCAAATGAATGTTTATTTTTGCGAATAAAGAAAAGCCAACAAAAATGAATCTACTTTCTGGATTGGCATTCTTTAAACTAATTAAATAGTTTGTTTCTTTATTCCGATTTGATAAACGAATTTTTCGTCGTTTATTTGTTTCGGTTTTATCTCGAGAAAAGAGACCGCCGACAACACGTTGATTAACATCGACACCATGTTTAACGAGAAGTTCAACGGAATGAATGTCATTATAAAAAATAGCAATATGAAGTGGTGTTTCACCTGAATTAAAAATCAAGAAAAATGTGATTTTCCTTGGAATTAAATTCTACCGATGACAGTTAATTGACGTGATTGATCTATTTTTAGTCCCGGACCGGTCGCATTCGAGCCTTTATTATTCGGTTCATAGTGATTATTTGTTAGATGATAATCTGTTTGCGATAAACGATGAAAATCGTGACTATTGGTTGCAACTGGTCGTCCGAAAACATCCAATAGTGCTGTATTCGGAATTTTAATGGCCTTGATTTTGATGAAAAACAAAATCGCAAATCATAATAAGAAAAAAAAGCAAAAGAAAAACATCGATTTACCATGCGTGTGCGTTTATGTGTGTTTTCCGAAAATATTTTCTCGTTTAACAACGATCAGAAGTTATGATGAATATATATATATATAATATAGAAAAGTGAATAGAAATTTGACGTTTTTCTCTCTCTCTCTCTCTTATTCAATTATAAAGAGTTTCCTTTCGATGTTTCCTTCAGTCTCTATGATATAGATGGAAAAAAGGAACACACAGAGAGAGAAAGCTTCAACATAAATAGAGAAAAAGTCAAAACACGAACGTCTCTTTCTCCCTCGTTTACCTTTCTTTTTTTTTTATTTAATACGCCGACAAAGTCCTATTAGGAAAAATCAAATCATTGCCGCATAGTTTTCTTTTTCTTCTTCTTCTTTTTTGACAGTTTCAGTTCTTTTCCTTCGTCATCTTCAATTCACTCAATACACTCGTAAAAAAAAAAGAGCTGATGACGTATGATTTTTTTCCTTTTTTATTATTATTATTATTATTCTTGTGATTTAAGAAATGATTTCATTCGTTTAAATAGAAATACGAACAACACATAGACAAATCCTGAGAGAAATACACCGATAAACCATGCATAGACATAAATATGATCGAAAAGATTCTTCTCACGGATTTGATTCAATTGTAAACTTTGAATAAATCCGGGCATATTCGGAGCTATACCAATGAGAAGAGATACAATGGAAATCCAATTGATCGATTGAAAACTTAAGATTGAATGATCATCTGCATAGAGATCAACGATTGATAATTGACGAGATTTAATTATATAATAATCAGCGATTATGATGCCAGCTATAGGTCCTAATAAAGCTGAATAACCGATCAACCATGTGAAAACATATTCTTCGGAACTTGACAATAATTTCCAAGGCATAATTACGACAGCTAATAGACAAGTTATTAATCCACCAGTTTTAAATGAAATATATCGAGGTAGGAGATTAGCAAAATCATTGGCAGGTGAAACAACATTGGCAGCAATATTTACAGATACAGTTGCGATTAGAATTCCAAGCAACGATACAATCGAGATAATGATACGAACAGATGTCGAAAAAAATTGATGTGATGGTGAAGTGATAATCGACAGTAGATAAACAGGATCCCAGAGATTTCCTGAGACGTTGATGAGAACATCTTGAGCTGTACTTGTGATAACAACTGCCATGGTACTGAAGACAAGCATTGTCAATGGTAAACCGAGTGATTGACCAATGATTTGATCACGTTGACTTCGACCAAATCGAGTAAAATCCGGAATGTTCAATGCAAGTGTCGACCAAAAACCAACAGTACCTTGAAATAGATTTCAAATTCAAATCTATTATGATCTCGATTGATGAAAATCTTTACTCGTTAATGAAGGAATAAATATTGGCCAAAATTGTTGAAATGTTTGAAATTTCGATGGTCGATGTAACATTGAACCTAAACCTTTTGCTTTAATAACTAGCCAAACGAGTAGTACAGCAGCCATGATCAAGACAATTGGTGCAGCCCAATTTTCGAATTTTTTAACGGCTTCCATGCCGTAGAGAATAATAATGACATGAATCGATAGACATAGCAGAAATGTTAACCAACTCGGTATGGACAAGCCAAGGAATGTCCAATGATTACCTAGATTTGCAT
>Ga0209922_102196_pt1 | contig 17303 bp, 16 predicted proteins | sample ThiBiot_500_biof_FD_183946 | JGI IMG/M metagenome (GOLD analysis project Ga0209922, IMG submission 183946) | Wastewater bioreactor microbial communities from Cape Town, South Africa - Thiocy_expt_500_biof (SPAdes) | ecosystem: Engineered > Bioreactor > Thiocyanate-remediating > Anaerobic-Aerobic ...
AAATCGACTAAAAATGTTTTCTCTTCAACGGATTGTTGAGCTTCACAACGAATTGTATAAGTGCCAAATGCAATGAACGATGGAAATTGATAGGATAATTCCACATATCCTGAAAATAAAATAAACACGATGTTTTTTATTTCAATTGAAATCAAAACCCCATGTCGTTTGTAAGTTATGCCAACGTCGTAAAATATTATTCATTGGTCCCTAGAAAAGAAAAACAGAATTTCCATTCAGATATCGATATATTATTGATTGTTTCATTTACAATAATATAAACATTCATTGTACGAAAATATCCACGTAAATCCGAATAAACCGGAATGCATCGAAAGTTAACTATTGAATTGAACACACAACAGCAAAAAGAAAGAAATTTTCAAAAATATTTATCAATTTTAATCGTCTACCTCTTTGTTCATGTCTATACATTGGTTTATCTAATTTAATAAAGATCGAGAGAGATTTCGGATGAAATGTCACATTTGTTTCATTGTAGAAAACAAGTTGACCATTTAATAATGTCCCTCGAATATAAATTCGATATGAACCATTGGGTGAATTTTGTGGAACCTGAAATATGATTGGTGTAGGAACATTAGGAATGAGACTTTCTTCATTCGATGCAATTTCATCATTCTGATTGAATAATGAAACAGCTACTCTCGTTAATGACCATTCTTCATTTAGAATGGTTACCAAAACCGAAACAACATCCGATGGACGAATGATTTTCGGGCCGACAATCAAATAATTTCTGCATTTCAATAGAAAAATCAATGTATTGAGAGAAGATTCGTTTAGTAGTCACCTACTGTTCAACTTTTCGATGAGCTTGTGTTGATAATGTTCGTCGTTGTGTATATTTATCCTTTGCTGAATGTACACTTTCAAGAAAAGGTGACTGACGTCGTAAACGATGGTTTTGATTTAAATTTGTCGATGCTATACAAAGTTTGGCGATCAAAAGACAAAATACAAACAGTTGAATTTGACAATAGAACATAATTTGTGAATTAAAGATCAATTTTCATTTGGCAACCAATTGATTTTTTTATCACTCTTGAAGACGACAATCGTATTCGATTGAGTAGAATTGGAGTGTATAAAGACGAGGAAAAAAAAAGATTTCTTATCTTAATAGGTAGTATTTGACATAAGAAGAGAGAAATCAAATGAAGAAAAAGAAAAGTTGATTTATGTTTTCGATAATTTAAAGCTTTCGTTCGATTGATTTGATTATGATAAAAAAAAAGAAAATGTTCAATAAATATCTTCAGTTTTTCGTTCTTGAATTAATTGATTATAGAAATGTACTTTTTCCTGCTGTGACCTATTTTACAATGGTTTTATTATCAATAGAAAAACTTTACGATTGCTTCACACGTATAAATTGAAATAATATTGATTGATAAAACATCTTAGTTGGAATTGCATTTTGAAACGAAGAAATTCAATTGACAAGTCAATAGTCATTAATCATAGATTGTCTGTCGTTTTTCTTTATTTATACATCTGCTTTCAATGAGATATGAAAAAAAGAAAGTGCGAGAAGTGGGGATTATAGATATTTTGGTCAATAATGGCCATATCATGCATAAGACATTGTTGAGTTACTAATCAGTACAAAGAAAATTTCTTCTTTTTTTTTCTTCGTTCTTCACAAATCAACACAATGAATCAATTATATCTGTTAACATCGAGCAGATTTCATTAAATTGTCCAACAACAAAAAAAAATGACTGAGATGTTATTTGTATTGGAAACTCATAATCATCGTTGTCTCATCTTCTTTTTATTAATGATCAAATGTCCTGAATAATAACAGCGAGAAGAAAAACAACTATAACAAAAAGAAACTAGTTTAGTCGACATCGTATTTTCTGACATATGCTATTCTTTCATCCATATTGTCATTCGTATAGGATAGGCTTCAGAATAAATAAAGAAGAGCAGACAATAATAAATCTCGAAGGTTAGCAATCAATATACGAATATCATTATTTGTTCGAGAATCTTCCGAACATGAAACCGTTACTCATCGTATTAGTTTTACTTATTTATCTTCGATATGTTTTCGGCATAGTTAATTTAATTATTGGCGTTCAACTACCGTGTCAATCGTTAATCGATTGTCTTTCGTCTCCTGATGAGAATTCCGTGTGCTATCAAGGTTATTGTGTGCCATGTCGAAATTCATCGGAATCATGTTCGAGCTCGATACATTGCTGTAGCGGTGCACGATGTTATCGTCATCGTTGTACAAATCTCGTCACAACTGGTCAAACATGTCGATTAAATCGTGAATGTTTAGATACGAATGATTTCTGCATCAATCGACGTTGTACTCAATGTGTACCGTTGTGGTCGCCGTGTTCTACCGATCCGTTATCTACACCCTGTTGTACTGGCATAGGCATCTGTCGATTCGGTATTTGCCAGCCGGCATTTACTCAATCGGAACGATGTTCAAGTTCATTCGAATGTGCAGACGAACTCGTTTGTCTGCAGGGTCGATGTCAAAATCCTTTAGAACCATGTTAGAAATTCGAAAAAAGATATTTTATTTTTAAGATTCTTTTTTTTCTTTCGTGTCAACTTGTTTAATGTAAAATAAATAAAATCTGTGTAGTAAAAAAAGAAAGAGAAAATTTTTAAAAAAACGACCGACCGACTATATGATGTGATGAAATCATTAGTCAAGTTATATATACGAGTTAATAATGCACATGACTTCAGACAGTAGCGACACACTTCGAATATATAAATCGAAGGAAGAACTTGTGTTTTCACAATGTCTGACGTCAGATAGACACAATCGGCTCGTATCATAACACAAAATGATTCATTTAAAACGAATTTTTCTTGAAATTTTTTTTCAAAAACACGTCGACATTATTTTGAAAATTTTTCTTCTAGATTTGAGTACCGGAAAAACAAAAACTAAAATCTTAAAATCATGCCCGGTTTCGTACAACGTATCCTCGATTGGTTTAAGAGCTTATTTTGGAAAGAAGAAATGGAATTAACACTTGTCGGCTTACAAAATTCAGGCAAAACAACATTCGTAAATCTAATTGCATCGGGCCAATTCTCCGATGATATGATACCAACAGTCGGATTTAACATGCGAAAAATAACCAAAGGAAACGTCACTATGAAAGTAAATAAAAATATCTGCAATTTCAATTTTATGTTATTTACTTCTCTATCTCTCTCTTCGATCTATAGCTTTGGGATATTGGTATGAGCATTTTCAGTTTTGTTTATTGTTTCATTTCGAATTTTGATTAGGTGGACAACCTCGTTTTCGTAGTATGTGGGAACGTTATTGTCGTGGTGTAAATGCAATGATGTATGTTGAGGTTTCGTTTTGAGAATAAAAGAAAACCATTTCGGATTGTCGTAGATTTATGGTCGATGCAGCTGATCCGGAAAAACTCGAGGCGGCGAAAGACGAACTCAGTGCTTTATTGCAAAAACCTCAACTTCAAGGGATACCTGTGCTCGTTCTTGGAAACAAAAGTGATATGCCGAATGCACTTCAAGTTCAAGAACTTATTAAAAGATTGTAAATTTCAATTCATAGTTTTTTGTTTTCGATTTCAATTTTTCGATTTTTAGGGACCTTTCACCGATAAAAGATCGTGAAATCTGTTGTTATTCTATCTCTTGCAAAGAAAAAGAAAACATTGGTAGGAATTCGAACGACTATTTTCGAATTAAATTCATGTAAATCTTCATTTTTAGATATTACACTTCAATGGCTTATTCAACATTCGAAATCGAATCGTGGATAGACAAGAATTCTTAATAAAAAAGAAAATAAATTCAATATTTTTTGTTTGTTTGAAATCGTTTGAATTAATTGCTGCAATGATAAGAACTTCTTTTTTCCTCTTTTTTTGTTCTCTACATTCCAAACTTAAACAAATCAATATGAAAAACTTGAAAATCATATCTATTTTGCTTCAATTCTATTTGTATAAAAAATTTCGCCTTGTTTGTCTGCATTTTTTCTTTCTGTCATTGTTGTCTGTATTAGTACTTCTTCTTTCTTTTTTTCATTAAGTTTATTTATTATTATTATTTTTTTGATTTTTATTGATTAAAAAACGAGAATAATTTGAAAATTGAAAATCTAATTTCGTTGTCTTTCTTTTTGTAGATATGAGTTCTCAACAATCATCAAATGCAAGCAAAAAAGTTGATGAAAATAAAGATAAGCAATCATCGACAACTGGAAAAGATGAAGCAGCAACGAAAGATAAAAAATTAGATATAACAAGCTTAGAAGAAGATGATGAATTCGAAGAATTTCCAGTTGAAGAATGGTCACAAGAAGATTTGGATACGGAAGATAAACGTTTGTGGGAAGAACATTGGGATGATGATGTTGCTGAAACACCATTAATCGAACAATTAAAACAAGAATTAAATAAACATGGTTTACTCAAAACAACAGCGAAATGATTTTTCGATAAACTAGGATTTTTCTTTTGGTTGTTGATCTCTCTTTTTCTTTCTTTCTTTTTTATTACAAAGTAAAACTAAAACAGCATAAAATAAACAAACAAGTTCTTTTATTCCAGAATCTAATTCAAATATCATCAAAGATATTTTCTTTTCTTTCTTTCTTTCTTTCTCTACGTAGTAAATATTCTAACAGGTGAATTTTATTGATCAAACCATATGAGATACTATTTGTTTTCCCATACTAACCTTGTTCGAGTAAAAATATTAAATAAATATAAAGATACGCACAAAAAAAAACGCATGACCTTGCTCAATATCTGTATATGTTTATTTTAGATCAATATGACCATCCGTTTTAATCTTCTAGCTGGATGTGAAAGTGGAATCGTTAAAGGTATTGATACAACAAATAACGGTGTCTATATCATCCATAAACCAGCTGAAACCTATGCTGATGCTGTTAATCTTTTGGAATGGTCATTAGAAAACGAGGAAATGAATTATATGCAGGTAGAATCGATGAAAATTGAAAGGAAAAAACTGACTGTTTGAATGAGTTATTTATTAGGCGTTTATTGGAACAAATAAGAATAAGATTCTACAGTTGAATTTCTCGGATGAGTCTATTAAACCAATAGGAACGGTGAATCGAACGAGCCCATTGAAAGGCTTTGGTTATCTAGGTGATGATAAGTTCGTATACGTGAATATTTTCTTTTCTTTTCGTATGATAATTGTTTTATTTGATTTAGATTTGTAACATGTTCTGAGAATGGCGTGGTGTCACTCGAACGTATTAATAACGAATCTCTTGTAGCCGAAGTAAAGAACTTTTGCCTTTTGTTATTTTCGAAAGTATGTCTTTCGTTTTTTGTTTCGAATAAAGGTCGAAACTAATGCTGGTCCAGATATAAGTCGATTACGCATCAATCCTTTCAATCGAACATATTTCGGTACAGGTGGAAAAGAAAATGATTTGAAAATTTGGTCGATCGAACAATTAAGTAAAAATGAAAAAGAAAAAAACAAATCTGTTATCTTTCAAGCAAAAAATGTACGCAATCAACAATTATTTTTTGTTTGAATCAATCATTGAAATTTCATATTTAGGTACGACCCAATGCTGTTCGACTTCGAATGCCTGTTTGGGTTACTGATCTTCAATTTATTGACGAACGAAATCGTTGCCTTGTTGTCACAGGACATCATCAAGTACGATCGTTTCTTTTTCTCTTTTGTTAATGAATTTATTTTCGATAGATTCGTCTGTATGATCCTCAATCCAGTGCTCGTCGTCCCGTTCAAGACATTGAATTTGAACAATGTCCAATCATGTCTCTTTCATTACTTCATTCTTCAAATAATCAGTTCGTTTGCTTCATTCATTTCGAAATCAAAACATCTTATATTCTCGATTTTTCAGACAATTTCTCGTCGGTAATGCTCAAGGCGAAATGGCTCAATTCGACATCAAACGAATTGCCGCATCATCGATCGTGCATAAATACCGTGGTGCTATCGGTAGTATTCGTTCGATTGATACTCATCCAACTCTACCATTGATTGCATCAGTTTCAATCGATCAATATCTACGAATTCATAGTGCTGAAACCTATCGACAAATATCAAAAGTAACGAGATTTTTGTTTTTAAAAATCGAATAGATTTGTATTTATTTCTTTTTAGTATTATTTAAAATCTCGTTTGACATCTGTATTGTTTTCTCCACATACGATAGCAAATCGTGAAGAACAAGAAAAGACAAATGCCGAAACAAGTAATACAGAAGTCGAAACTAATGATGATGTTTGGTCACAATTCAAACGAAAATTGAAACAAAATTCTTCGGAAATGTTCGTATTAACTCGATTGTTGAATTAGGAATATAAATGTTATTTTTATTTTTCAATATTTCAGATCTTCATCGAAAGTAAATTCAAAGAAAAAACGAAAATCGACTGTGTCGAGCGAATAAATAAATAAATGAACAAAAAACATACGTGTTTTTGTTAAACTTGTTATGTCATTTTGTTTTGTTTTTCTTGTATTCTTCTTCTTATTTGAAGATAAAAAAAAATGTTTTCATTATTAAATCGAACTCGTTGTTTTGTTTTCAATTTTTTTGGCAAACAATTCGTTTGTTCTTCATCAACATTTTCGCATATTACGCCCGATGGAAATGTTACAATGGTTGACGTCAGTGAGAAGGCGCCTACGCAACGACAAGCTATTGCCGAAGCTGTTGTCAAATTTCCGGATGTTCAATCGTATCAATCGTATTTTAATGTCACAACAAAAAAAGGTGACGCACGTCTTTGTGCGAAAATAGCTGGAATTTTTGCGGCCAAAGTTAGTGAATAGAAAGGCAAACGAAAATGTTTTTGTTTTGATATGTTTCTTTGGTTAATAATTCCAGCGAACAGCCGATTTGATTCCACTTTGTCATCAATTACCATTATCACATGTCGATATTGAATACGAACATCGGCATAATGAAAATGAAGTTCTTGTTCGATGTACATGCTCAACAAATTATCAAACAGGCGTAGAAATGGAAGCCATTGTCGGTGCAACTATGGCTGCTGTTACGATCTATGATATGTAGGATAACGAGAAAATCGAATTCAATTCAATTCTTATCATTTGATTGATGTTCGTTCGTTTCAGGTGCAAAGCATTGACTAAATCAATTGAGATTCGAAATGTTCGTTTAGTTAAAAAAACCGGCGGAAAATCTAGTCATTCTTTCGAATAAATATTCAAGGTTCGATTTCTGTTTTAGATTAATCTTTTTGTTTTTTTTGTCCATGTCTCAAGATTCTGATCTTCGTTCAATAACATGTCAGTCATCGCCCAACATTGCTTTGATTAAATATTGGGGCAAGAGAAATGAAGAACTCATTCTACCAGATAATGATTCCCTTAGTGTAACACTTGATCTTGGTGATATGTATTCATCAACCACAGTATCGACGTCGCCATCAATGACTTGTGATACATTCTATTTCGATGGTGTTCAACAAACCAAACTCTCAAGTCGAATGCAACGAGTTTTAAATGAAGTTCGTCGTCGTGCGAACAAAAACGATCAAACAAATTTCGTTGAAATTCGATCACATAATACATTTCCAGCATCGAGTGGTTTAGCTTCGAGTGCATCGGCTTACGCTAGTTTAGCTATTGCTTTAACGAATTTATTCAATCTCGATAATCCTCAATCGACAATTGCTTATTTAGCTCGTATTGGAAGTGGTTCAGCAATTCGAAGTATCTACGGTGGTTTTGTTCGTTGGTCAAATGACAACGATTGTCTTTCGTCATGTGTTTTTCCAGCTGAACATTGGCCTGAACTTCGGATTATAATTTTAATATTTAATTCAAGTAAAAAAGCTGTTTCATCAACAGATGCTATGCAACGTACTCGAGAAACATCGACATTATTTCAAGCTCGTCTGACAACGATCAATGACAAAATCGACAAACTCATTCAAGCAATTCGAAACAAAGATTTCAATACATTCGCTGAAATTGTTATGAAAGATAGTAGTCAATTTCATGCTGTTTGCATGGATACGTATCCACCGGTGATTTATTTGAATAATCAATCCAAACATTTGATCGATCTTGTTCATGCGTACAATCATATGAATGGAAATCAAAATATGAAAGTAGCGTACACATTCGATGCTGGACCGAATCCATTTTGCTTTGTTCGCGAAGAACATGTCGAAGAATTCTTAGAATTAGTAAACAATTTCTATCCGAACGATGAAAATTCCAATGTCGACGATAAATTTTCTTCAATTAAATTACCTACTATGCCAAATGCTTTGGAACGTACTGTGCAAACGAAAATCGGTACTGGACCAAAAGTTGCTTCATAGGACATTAGTTTTTCTATTATTTTTGATTTGTTATTTGAATGCTTTTATTAATTTTCTAGATACAAAAAATGATGTTTGTTTGTAATTGTTTATATTTAATTTATCTTTCACTATTCTTCGGAATAGCAAATACATTCAGTTTCACGGTAAATCAATTTTACATTTGCAATTGATAGAGATTATCAATAGTACGATTTTGATAATAGGAACAATCAGGTTTCGGTTTGTCATGGAAAAATTGTGGACCGAGTTCCGATCCAATTCAATTAAAAGATCTAACAATCACTCCGGATCCAATTCGAATACCAGGTAAATTTGATTCGACAGTTTCAATGGAGAAAAAAGATGATCGATTTGCTTTGTATGTTCATAGGGAATTTTTCTATAACTGGTTCTGCTGATGTTACCGTTGTAATTCCTACTGATGTTCATGTATTTTGAATAGACTTTCTTATCGAATTAATTTTGATTGTTTATTTTGTCTGCTCATAGGTCAAAGTTACTCTCGAACGTAAAGTCGGTCCATTTTTTGTTAAAGTTCCATGTGTAAATAACTTTGGTTCGTGTAATTACGGCAATGCTTGTGATCTTTGGGCTCAATTTTGTCCAACGTATGCTGCACAATACGGTCTCCCATGTCAATGTCCTATTCCAGCAGATACATATTCAAAAATGTCTCATATCATATTTGAATTATAGAAGTATGCTGCACAATACGGTCTCCCATGTCAATGTCCTATTCCAGCAGATACATATTCAGTCACAAATGCAAATGTCTTCGTCACTGTTTCACCACCTCCAGAGTTATTAGGTGAATACCGTGCCGTCGTCGACATTACTTCTCAACAAGATCATCTCGGCTGTATCTTTATCGATTTAACAGTTAAAAAATAATTATTAGCAATCTGTTCCAGCATAATAAATTGACTTCTCTCTCTCTCTCTCTATTTTTTTTTCTACAATTAAAACTTTTTATTTTGTATAAGTGAAAGGAAACAAAAAGCTCAGCATAGATCTTCTTTTATATCTTCAAATAAAGACAAATCATTTAATCTCTTTTTCTTCAATTTTCTTCGAATACTGCTAAAACAAACATTGACATGACACCAAGTATAAATCCACTGTTAACAATAAGAAAACGTTTGAATTCAACTTGTCCATCAGCTAATAATGTTGGCAACTAAAAACAACAACTGAATTTGTTCGTGAAAAAATAGAACATATGGGTTCTACCATGTCTACTAATGCTATGTGAATAAACATGCCAATTGTCAGAACAAATATCCATTGACGAGTATTTTCATCCGTTGATATAGCTGAACCCAAAGAAAAACCAAGAAAAACAGAGATGACAGACAAAAAATTCCATAACAATGCTCGACGATGTGAAAAACCCGAATGCAATAGAACAGTATAATCACCTGAACAAAATCATTTATCTCTTCGTTGAGATTAGTTTCTATTCAATTTACCTATTTCATGTCTTAGTCTGTAAAATGTTACGGCAATCGTTGTTGCTATACCAAGAAATATATTATGACTAAATGCAACATTGAGTGCTAATCCATTTGTGAAATTATGAATACTATCATCGAATAAAATCATCCAACCGGTCGATTTAATTGCTGAAACAAAATTATCATTCGGATATTTACGAAAAACAAAGCACATGTCTAATTTTAAAAAATATACTCGTTTTTTCAACAGTTGGCTCAGTGACATCGAGTTCATTGGGAAATTGTTCTGTAAAGATCTTCGATGGTAATGATATGTTTTCATTTTCAATACATGGATTGATATTATCTAAATTGAATTCCTTTCCATCAACGAATGGCGTACACGGTAAACTATTAGTGTTGAAGAAACTTTTTGCATTCGAATAAATCGACGGAGTTTGAATAGGTAGTTGTAAATGAGGATTAGGTTTTATTTGAGCATAATGATAATTATCAAGACTTTTATTGCAATAATCATGTGAATGTGAATGGGATAAACTCTAGAGAAATCCGTTTGAAAATTAATGATGAGTTTAAGTGAAATTTTTACAAGATTCTGTTTGTGATGTGCAAGCCAATGAAGAAAGACTTCTAATAGATAAAATAAATAAAGAACTAAAAACAAAAATCATACAAAGATAAAGATTCTTGGTAAGATATACTAAAAACAGCTAAGCAAAGTTTCCATTGATAACTGGGGATAATCAGTGGATGATCGTGATGATGGTCGTGACCATGATCATGATCATGAGTATGAAGACCCATAATCTAAAATATTCTTTTAAAATACTCTGTTTGTGGGAAAATATTTTTGGAATATTTACAAATGGTATTAAATGAAACATCGCATCACCTAAGAGTGTGCCCACAGAAACCGAAGTAAGGAGATTCAATGTGTGTTCAAAAGATGTTTTATGAAGAATTGGAAGTATTAACAAACCAATAAATGATAATATTGAGACGATTAAAACTGCGATGATTCCGGGAATATATTCTAAAATATAGTTTTCTTAAAATGAAAAACACATCAACAATGATAGATTAATTGAAAACGAACGTTGAAAACCACGAGTTTCTTTTTGATCATGATCATCACAGATTTTTCCCAGATAATGTTCAACAAAATGTTCATGACATTCACGTTTTAATTCATTTGCAGTAAAAGATTTTGGCGTATTAACTAAATTATTATTCTTATCAAGTAAACATAATTGATAAATATCATTCGAGTGCGAACACTATTCATACGAGTTCATTTATTTAATTCGTCAATCTTCAAAAACTTACTGAGACTGCACTTTCATTTGAAAATGATACCAAGAAAACAAGAATAAAACAACTGGCAACTTGAAAATTCATGTCTGGAACAAGTTTAGAAAAAAGTCAATGGATGTATCTCATGTAAACATTGATATATATATGTATGAAAAAGAAATACAGAATGATGATAAGGTTTTATTCATATTGAAAATGAATAATCGCAAGCATGCACATTCTCTCATGTTTCTATTCCGAACAAATCACGTCTCATAATGGACGAAAACAAAATTGTTCGGTGGGAATGATAAATTTTCTATTCAAAAATTAATTCGATTTTTTTCATTCGAACTTGAAACGATATTAATAAACAAGAACGAACGTTATGCAGAGGTGTGCTTAGTCTAGATAAGACATGTTCCTATGCCCTCTGAAGCTCTTAAGTTAGTCTTTTTTATCAGTGTCGACTTCGGATGAAATTCTCATAGACAAGAAAACTTTGTTCTTTCGATATTATTTCAATAATAATGGCAATTCGATTCGTTTTATTTATCGTCTGTATCAGATTATTACAACATGCTCATGCCTATGGCAGAGATGATTGGGAAGAAAAAGTATTTATTTATTTCTTATTTTGTTGATCATTATTATTATTCTTAGCGTGTACAACTTTTAGGGTTTTCATGGGTTGATTGTGGTGCTGCCACTGTTCCAGCTCACTTCAAAACAATTTCTGTTTCGCCGGACATAGTTATCTTTCCTGGTAAATTCTTATTTCAATGTTAATCACTATTTTAGAAAAATCTCTGTATTATTTAGGGAATATTACAGTCAGCACATTGTTCACTCTTGCAACTGCCTTACCAACTGATCTATCAGTATGTAGTTCGAATAATGTCGACGAAAATTTTCTATTGAGTTATTCTTTGTTTTCGTAGCTTTCGTTTTCGATTGCAAAAAAAATAGCCGATTACTACATCAAAGCTCCATGTATCGATGGTTTTGGTTCATGTACTTTCGACAATATTTGCACTGACTGGGCTAAAAATTGTCCAAAATATTTCGCTCAATACGGTTTTCCATGTACCTGTCCAATTCCAGCTAACACATATACAATCGACAATGGCGTTTTCGATATTACACACAAATTTCCACCCGGTTCATCTGGCACCTATAGTATTATTGCTAATATTAATTCGACTAGTGCTGGCAATATTGTTTGCGTTAAAATCGGCGCTGATGCTGTCATCGGTTAAATAATTTTTTCGCGTATTTTTATATTTCGTTTTATTTTATAACATTTAATAATAAACAAAAATCACCATTTGAAAGCTACTCATTTCTTTCAAGAAAGAAACTTCTAAATAATGAAGTGTTTTAATGATAAAAATAGCCGATGTTGTTATTGTTGTGAGTGCAAGTAAGATAACAATAAATAAATATCTCTTGTGAGGGAAAAATTGTCTTATCTCGTTCTTTTTCTTTTGAGATGCTAACTAACACAAAACAAATTCATGTGAGACGAAATTAAAAATACTTTCAAATTTTTCTCAGTATAAAGACACATGTTTTACATAAATTTAAGTCGATTAAAAATACGCGTATTTTGGCCAATGATAACGAAAAACATGCAAACAAAAAGAAATTATTTGTTTTTTTTTCACCTAGATAATAAAAATAAGCAATGTTTTCTCTCCCCTCTTTCTATGTATACATGCGTAATTTTAAGAACTTGGCAAGAGTTCTCTTATCTATTCTAATCTCACCAGAATTTATTGAGTATAAAAGCAGTGTTCTATCGCAATCATCTTCAGATACAATATTCTTGTATTTTAAAAATGGCCATTCGTATGCATTTACTCTTCAGCTGTGCTGCATTGTGTATTTTAGTTTTACAAAATGCTAACGCAGCCAGCATCAATCCATTTTTGGAACAAGTGGTAAATTGAAAATATTTGAAATTTAATTAGTTTATTCTAAAAACTATCAATTACATAGATGCCACGACTTAAAACCTTTTCGTGGAAAGATTGTGGAAGTGCTTCCGATCCGGCTCATATCGAATCAGTAGCTACTTCACCAGATCCAATTAAACTTCCAGGTAAAATTTTATTATTTATGAATATGAATAAAATTTCATTTTTCTTTTCTTTCTAAAAAACAGGCAATCTTACAGTCAGCACAAAATTTACTCTTACAACAGGACAAGGAACTGATATTTCCGTATGCAAATTCACATGTATATGAATAAAGAATCTATTTCTTTTTATTATATTTCTAGTTGGCACTCGTAATGGAAAAGAAAGTTGCCGGTTTCTTCGTCAAAATTCCATGTATTGAGCAGGTTGGTTCATGCACATACGGTGATATTTGTACTATCTGGGCTGAAAATTGCCCAAAATTCTTTTCTAAATTCGGCATTCCATGTAATTGTCCAATTCCAGCAAATACATACACAGTTGACGGTGCTGTTATTGATGTCACTACAGCACTGCCAGGAATCGCCGATGGAGATTATCGTATAACTGGCAACCTTGTTTCAGCCAGCTCTGGTCACATTGCTTGCATTCAAGTCATGGTTTCATTAAGTAAATAAGGAAGCGATTTTTTTTCGAACTTTCTTACATTTCTGTAATTCAATACTTTTATATAAAAAACAAACAAACAAATAAATAATATTTAAAAACTAAAATTATCCGAAAAGTTACACTTAAAAAGAAATTTTAATAAGGTCAAATAAAGATAAGAAAATAGAAATTCAAACAGAATAATTCTCGCACGAAAAGATAACCAGATCTCCTAAACATTTGCTTTTTCTTCTCGAATGTTTGAAATATTATCATTGATTATTATGCAAATAAAACAAAAGAAAGAAAACGACACACACACATACATCTATACTGGGTGTGGCGAAAGTTTTGCAACATTTCTTATTTCACCTATATCTGGGCTGAAGTAAATGACACGATACTAATTTTACTTTCAAAAGATAGAGCATGAAAAACTGTACAAATAGTGGGAATAGTAGCGCTGTGTCCCATTTTAGTCAAAGAAATACAGGTATATAAAAGACGCTTCTGTTCTTCTTTACAATTTTGTACATGCAGTTCAAGTAGGGCTTTCGATAGTGCGTGTTTCTGGATAAATTCACCGCATCATCAGTCCTTAGTGCCGAGATAAATGTAAAACAAGAAAAATCATACAAAAGACAAGAAAACAGAGTAATTGTATTGACTATCTTCTATCGGTCTTCTAAAATGAAATTGTCTTCAAATACTGTCAAAAATCTCGCAGTCTATTTCGTAGATGAAATTACCAAGTTTATTATTAAGTATACGTTCAATAAATTAGAAAACAATGTAAAGAAAATACAAAAATAAATATACAAATAATCTGTTCTCGCATTATTTAATTGTTTTGATGAAATTATTTATGCTTACTTGCTTCATCTTGTTGTTGTTCTTGACATCACACGTAATACGTGCATTTGCATTAATAACGACTACATTGTTTTTACTATCATCACTTTTTAAATAATCGACAGTAACTGGCTCAAAAACATATCCAGTTAATGGCCGAGGTGAAAATGGAGATTCATCAGTCCAAGTATATCCAATATATTTGAACGCACGTTCAAAATCTACACTTTACACTGTACGACTCCATTCCGTTGAAACTAATCGAGTGCATAAGATTCCCTGTTGTTTTGCGCTTAATTTAAATCGACAATCAAATTCTTGTTGATCGAGATATTCATCAGCAGCACATTGGAAATGGTGCTTGAATACACTAGAAATCTCCTTATCCAATAGTTGGAGATATTGTGTGCATTCTTTCGAAAAGCTTCAGTAACAGATGGTTTCAGATGAGAACCTGCCAAATCAGCAATTAAAAGTTCTGGATAGCCATCATGTTAACCAAAGTTCAAATTATTCGTCCTGATTTCTCCGACGGACTATATTTCAACTCAAAACGTCATACAGGTCTTCTATTATGGAGGGGGGGCGTTAGTGATTTTGCATTTTTTGGTTTTAAGGCTATGTGTATCGCTAGAGCTCTTCATGGCACATCTTTTAAAAGAAAATTAGCCGTATATTATTTTTATAGGTCAAGACACATAAAAATAAAAAACAATAACTTATAAGGATTTTTACTGTAAAAGGACAATACATACCAGAGTGCATGACAGTAGATAGATGATATTGTAAGTTCTGAGGACAGTACGTGACTTGATCGAAATACATAGAGTCATGTACATTTAACGTTGAGCTGTCAATATAAACTGTACTCGTACTTGCGCGACCCTCTACATAAATTTAAATGTCAATTAAAAATACGTGTATTGTCACCAATGATAACGGAAAACATGCAAACAAAAAGAAATTATTTGTTTTTTTTTCAAGTAGATAATAAAAATAAACAATGTTTTCTCTCTCCTCTTTCTACGCATACAAGCATAACTTTGATAACATCGCAAGAATTCTCTTATCTATTCTAATCTCACCAGAATCTGTTGAGAATAAAAAGCAGTGTTTTATCGTAACCATCTTTACTTTACATACAATATTCTTGTATTTTAAAAATGGCCATTCGTATGCATTTACTCTTCAGCTGTGTTGCATTATGCATTTTAGTTTTACAAAATGCTAATGCAGCCAGTATCAGTCCATTTTTGGAACAAGTGGTAAGTTGAAAATATTTGAAATTTAATTAGTTTGTTCTAAAAAAATATCATTTGCATAGATGCCACGAGTTACAAGCTTTTCGTGGAAAGATTGTGGAGGTGCTTCCGATCCTGTTCACATCGAATCAGTAGCTGTTTCACCAGATCCAATTAAATTTCCAGGTAAAATTTTATTATTTATGAATACGAATAAAATTTCATTTTCGTTTCTCTCTAAAAAAACAGGCAATCTTACAATCAGCACAAAATTCACCATTACAGGAGGACAAGCCACTGATCTTGCCGTATGCATATTCATATGGCTAAAGAATCTATTTCTTTTTATTATATTTCTAGTTGGCACTCACAATGGAAAAGAAAGTTGCCGGTTTCTTCGTCAAAGTTCCATGTGTTGATAATGTTGGTTCATGCACATACGGTGATCTATGCAAGGACTGGGCTGAAAATTGTCCAAAATACTTTTCTAAATACGGTATTCCATGTACTTGTCCAATTCCACCAAATACATACACAATTGACAATGCTGTTATTGATGTCAAGTCATCATTACCATCGATCATTAACGGAGATTACCGTTTAACCGGTAACCTTGTTTCAGCCACCGCTGGTCACCTTGCTTGTATTCAAATCATTGCCACATTAGGCTAAATAATGAAGCAATTTTTTTTCGAACTTTCTTTGATTTTTGTAATTCAATTCTTTTATATAAAAAACAAATAAAGATAAGAAAGTACAAGTGCAAACAGAATAATTCTCGCACGAAAAGATAACCAGATCTCCTAAACATTTGCTTTTTCTTCTCGAATGTTTGAAATATTATCATTTATTATTATGCAAATAAAGCAAAAAGAAAGAAAACGACACACACACACCTATATATAAAGAGAATACATGTTTGATTACTTTCAGATAGATATTTCTCTGTTTCGTATCAGACCAATGGCATTTCGTCTACATTTAGTTTTTGTATATATTGCTTTGCATCTTTTATTAATCAACTCTGTTACGTCAAATGTTTTACAACAATCAGGAGTAATCATTCGATGAATATAAGTTTTACGGTTTATCTTTTTATATTTGACTTTTAGGAAGCAAAAAATGTTGGTTTTTCATGGGGAAGTTGTGCAGCTAATACTGATCCCCTTCACATAACAGCATTGAATCTTTCACCGGATCCGATTCGATTACCAGGTAACAAATGATTCATTTCTCAATATTCTTCATATACGTATGTCTATTTATCATTAGGACAAGTAACTGTTACAGTTGGATTGAATCTAACAAAACCATTTCCTGTTGATTTGTCTGTACGTAGAATACTAACAATTGTGTAAGAAAGACATTGAATTTGACTTTCGTGAATTGATTTTAGGGCAGTGTTAATATGGAGAAAAAAGTTGCTGGTATTTGGATAAAAGTTCCATGTGAACATGGCGTTGGTTCATGTTCGTACGAATTCTGTACGAATAAAACTCAAATATATCCATCGTTTTTCGGAGGAAG
>Ga0209922_102202_pt1 | contig 17267 bp, 18 predicted proteins | sample ThiBiot_500_biof_FD_183946 | JGI IMG/M metagenome (GOLD analysis project Ga0209922, IMG submission 183946) | Wastewater bioreactor microbial communities from Cape Town, South Africa - Thiocy_expt_500_biof (SPAdes) | ecosystem: Engineered > Bioreactor > Thiocyanate-remediating > Anaerobic-Aerobic ...
TAAATATTGATTATACTTTACAGGTGGCTGGAATAGTTATCGTTCGATGTTTGGCCATTGATGATGATGCACACGCAAATATTCAATCATATGTTCGAACAAAATAAGCAAAAACAAAAGAATCTTTTCAATGTCTTTTATGTATTTATAAATGAAAATAAAAACAAAATAGAGAAAAGTGAAAATGAATGTGATATATTTATAACTGCTCAAATATATTCGTTTTTTTGTTAATACAATAAAAAAAACTAATTCGAGAAAGATAAAAAATAGATATGTTGATTATTCAGTGTCATATGGGAAGACACGCGCATTATATAAAAAAAACGTCAGAATTATCAACACCCGATGATGATACATGGGAAACAGACGATACCAAGATAGAACTGTGTCTTCTGATATAATAAATACTATCCTATATAAATCATATACTTTTTGAGTTTGAGCAGTATGTCGTTCGTATTACTGTTATTGATTTTCCTAACTGGTGGTTTCTTTCAAATAAATAATTGTTTGTCATTTGATTTAACATTGAATATCGATGATTTTAATCATAATTTTCGTTTTATTCAAACAACTGAATCGAATTCAAACAACAATTTCCCATTGATAACTATTCTCGATCATGATATTTCAAATTCAACTTCATTTGTTGCTACACAAACTTATCAAATAGAATCCGATGAAAATCAATTCGGTTTTGCTACTGTTGTTAATCGTGAACCTGCCGATTCGAATTTAGTCTTTGCTATGGTACAAACATTCGATGGATCGATTTACGATATTTCACCACCGATGTCAATCTCACAAATTCGAAATAAACGATCAATAGAAAATGAATATATTGTTCGACATGGAAATTCAATTTTTGAACACGCTTATGTGACAATTGAATGGAATTATGATCGACAACGACGAGAAGTCAATGACACAGAAATACAAGTACCAGCTGACGAAGAAGATTATTCAGCAACTCCTTTTTCAGTTTCAATATCGAATCCAATAGAAAATATGACTCTACCTTCGGCTGAAAACGATACCGAATTAATTATGAATGCAACTACGAAACCTGTCACACCTCGGCCAATACCTGAGAAATCTCGCCATTTATATTTAGAACTTGTTGCTGTCGTTGATAGTCTAGTTACGAATGATGTACGCATGTTACTGAATAAAACTGAATTAGAAACAATTGAAATTCTTAAATTATACTACATACATATATTCACAGGTATCGAACAATTCTATCGACAATCATTAATTCATGAAACATTGGATGTTCATATTCGATTAAGAAAAATTGTTTTCGCAACTGATAAACATCGTCTTCCATGGGAATTATACAAAAATATTTCATCATTAACAAATCCCTATCGAAAAACGCCGAATAACATGCATCTACGACCGAATATTACTATGAAATTATTACATTCTTTTCATAATGCTTATACATCGAATAATTTCTCGGAAAAATATTTCGATAATACCGCAGATCATATTATGACATTTACACGATTAGACCTGGCTGAAGGTGCTGGTTTAGCTTATGTTGACGGTACTTGTTTATTTCGATATAAATATTCAATTATTCAAGAAGATTTAAATGCTCATTCGGTTATGATAACAGTAGCACATGAACTCGGTCATAATCTTGGTTTAAATCATGATGAACAAGAGAATGAATGTGACGATCCTCGATTTCGATATATTATGTCGCCAACAAACATGAATTCAGCTGATCGTCGGCAAGTTCCTTATTTTTCTGAATGTTCAATTAAACAATTGAATCGTTTTGTTGATGAAACGCCGACAACCTGTTGGCAAAATAAAATAGTTAGCACACGAAACGATTCGAAACTCGAGAAAATACATGAGATCATTTCGTTAAAATTAGGACAATTGATTGATATTCATCAACAATGTCGATTACAATATGGACCACAAGCTGTTCCATATATTTCGGCTCAATTGAATACAAGCAATTATTCATTTTATGAAGAAAATATTTGTAATCAATTGAAATGTTTTAAAAAACCAGGAGATGATTACATGTTTTGGCAAGATGGTGCTTTCGATGGTACACCATGTGGTGAAAGTCGTGTTTGTCGAAATAAACAATGTGTTTTAACGAATGATACTTATTCAATCGATTGTCCATACGGAGATTTATATTTGCCGATTCAAATGTTACGCTTAACGAATGAATATACATCAGGAAATATGCTTTGTCCCGAAGCGTTGAATCTCTTGCGATCACGTGGAGTTGATGTTACACATTTATGTTCAGATTTGTCGAAACCGTTTCGTCGTCTCTGTTGCGAAGAATGTAAAAAGTAAATATTCATTTTTTTTTATTAATAATTAAAAAATCTGCTATCATCCGAATAGACACTCAATTCCTGAATGTGGTGATCGACTGACAGCATGTCCAGCTTATAGTAGATATTGTGACATGCCATATATACGAATAAATGGTCAACCGATTTTGGAATTATGTGCGTACACTTGTGGAAAATGTTCAGATCTTCCATCACCACCGCCATCGACAACTACATTACCAACTATTGTCGAAGAAGATATAGAAACAACAACGAAGAAATCAACGACAACGAAAAAAGTTAAAACAACTACACCCAAACCTCGAAAATACGTCAAACCAGAAGCATTTACCAAACATACTTGCATCGATTCAGCTGATTGTTCAACATTAGTCAAATCCTATGCAAAAGTAAAGAAAAATGTTAAAAATTGGTGCACAGAACATTCAACAATACTCAAGGGACATTATTTCGCTGAACGATGTCCGAAATACTGTTCACTTTGTAATATCACATCGGAATGTGATGAAATGAAATTATGTCAAAATAATGGTGCTTGCATCAAAAATGAAAATGGAACAACATATCAATGTTTATGTTCGAAATCGAAGTCTTATTATGGTACATTGTGTGAACATCGTCAAACATGTTTGGATAAGCCTTGTGCAGCTAAAACTGAATATTGTATTCAAACTCAAGGTGAAAATTATGTTTGCCTGTCGAAAGAAAATAAAGAACAAATACGAGCGATTTTAGATGGGAAAAAATGAGATATGTGCGAGTTTGTTTTTTTTTCTTAATTATGCTTGAAAATAAAATTTATACGCGAAGAAATAGAAGGCTAAATAAAAGCAAATGAATTTTTGAAATCGATCGAATAAACGAAGCTGAATTATAGAGTCTACGATGATGTCGATTGGGTCCATAGTTTGAACCTAAATAATCGGCACGAGGAATTTTCCATTTCGGTGTAATATTTTTTGTTCGATTTCGTGGTGCCGTTGTTGTATTGACAACAGGTGTTGTCGGCGGTAAACATGAGACCGTATAATTCGAAGTTAATTCTTTAACTAACGAAACTATTGGAAATTTACCACGACTACAGGATTGACCTGAACTATCATCGAAATTGACTGGATAGATGACGATACCGCCTAGACGTTGTTCTTTCGCGTAATTGATCTGAAAATGGCACTAGAAAGACGATTAAATGCGTCTTGTCTTACTTTATATTCTAAACTTTGAAGATCATCATAGCCAATTAATTCGTCACCTAACAAGAGAAATTCTTTGATTTCAAATTCGTAAGTTAATTTCATCAAAACCTTTCGTCATGATTGGTACTTTACGGTCATCGAGAAAAACTCGTTGCCAACCCGATTGAATATTATGACAAAGCTAATTCAATACAAATCAATTTATTTCCTATTCAAATCGATTCTCTAGTTACTTCTGTATACGGCACACTACCAACACTAGTAGCCGGACTGCCGAGATCATGTAAATCACTGGTTAAACGAAATTTTTTACCGAAAGTTGGTAAACCAAGTGATAATTTATGTGGTTCAATACCACCAGTTCCAGTTATGTATTTAATTGCTGCATCCTGAAAAAAGAATATATTCAGAGTTTATGAATCATTTGATTTAAAATGAACTTGATTGAGATCTTTTTCATCGTCTTTGGGATTAGCTGCTGCCATCAACGGACTATGATGTTCAACGATTTTATCTCGTGAACCACGATAATCATACGTTTGCACATTTAACCAATCAGCACATCTATTATATGAACAGTAGACAACAACAACAACATAATCTATGCAGTATTATTTACTTAGCTAATTCATCTAATTCAAAACGTGATTCTAAATCTTTTCTTATTCCGGAGACAGTTATCGATAATAACAAACGTGCTCGTCCTGTTCGTCCAGCTTCTTCAGCATATTCTTCTTGAAGATCCTGTAAAAATTGATTTCGATTATTTGAATAAGAAAACAATTCAAAGTCGTGTGTTTTTACTTTGCAAAGCATTGTTAATTTCTTTTTATCTTCGACTAATTGTGGATTCGGTGATGATGGCGGTCCAAGAGCTTCGCTAGGCTCAAAATTAAGATCAATGCCATCGAATTCATGTGTGCGTAAAAGTTTAGTAGTTGAAATGACAAATTTCTGTCTAGAATCATTTTTCGACATCATTTCATTTGCTTTTCGTATCGCATAATCTTGGCCACCGACAGCTAACAAAACTTTCAACTCAGGATCTTTACTACTCTTAAATTCTTTCAATGGATTATTCCATACACCTAGCAGAAAATAGAACTACTCATTTGATTTCAATTATCGAGACAATGAAAACATACCAGTGAGTGTATTATCATCTTCAATGCGTGCAAATGTATAAACAATATGCGTACAATTTTTCGGCTCAGGATGAATTCCAGTCCATGATGAAAAATAGCAGATTATTTTAAATTCTCCACCACAATCAGCATTGATCAATGAAAAAGTTAAACTAACTAATAGTAATATGAAGTTCATTGTTAATTGAGAAAAATAAATGCAAAAGAACGAAACAAGATGAATTGTTTAGATCATTAGTTGTTGTGATGAAAACATTTTATCTTTTGCCTTTCGATCGATTGAATAATGCAACAAGCTAGGGCGATTTCGTGTCCGATACATAAAATAAATATAGGCTCAAATGATTAGTTCGTTTGTGTCTTTTCGAGTTCATATTGATGTTATTCGATTGATTAAGTCAATTCTTCTCCGTTCTTCATTTTTTTCTCTCTCTCTCTAATGGATTAGCCAAATACAACAATTTCGAAATAAGAAAAGATCGGTTGTTTTAACCGTCATCAACATTTTTTCCCCATTATGCTCGTCATACTATTTGACTAAGGACAAAACAGCATAACGGAAATTTCAAAAATATTATAGTTACAAGAAAAATCGAGTTATTATCTTTCCATCCAAGATAAATATCATTTGTTGAAGTATTCATTATCGAGAAAATATGATTCTAGGTTAACATTGTATTTCAAATAGTAAAACAAAACTACGTCATTCTGATATGTTAACACTAAATTATCCCCTGGAATAATGCATCTTCAACACATTATTTTCTTCTTCTTGTTGCAAATTACAACTAACACGAAAATTAACACATCTCTCGTTACAACATAATTGTGTCTTTCTATTATGATTTCGTTGAAATGATACTTTTTTTCTTTAAATTTTATTTCTTTTTCTGAATAATAATTTGAAGGTGATACGCAGATCAAAAAAACTATTCTCAATAACAAATATAATTCGCCCATTCAGCTTTTCTCTCTCTCTCTCTCATTTCTCTGATTTTGCATAAATCCTCTTTTCTTTAAGAGACTAGACTATCACATTCAGCTTGAACCAATCTAATCACCATCGTAGACGATTTTTATTCTCATAATCAGATAGTTTTTCTATTATACGAATAATTATGCTCATAAATCCATTCCAGTCCATACGACAATATCAATATACACCACGAACACATGTTCGTGAACGACCATTACATTGGTTAATCATTCTACTTGCATTATTATTTGTTTTTCTATTGATTATTGAATCGGTTGCATTTATCGTACTCGGCGCATGGCATTTGACTATTCCGAATCTTCGAAATGTCTTTACTTTTTCAAGTGAAATCTATCGACGAGAAGTAGCTTTTGGTGTTCTTCTGATTGTTATTGGAACATTAGGAACGATCATAAGTATCTTTGGTCTTATTGGATTTTTCACTCTTCGATTGCTATTTTTAAGAATCGTAAGTGTAATCAAAGATCTTCTACGTATATGAAATTCAGCACTAAGAATACTTTAGTTTTCAATATGTTTATGGTTTATGATGATTATCGGAATTATATTCGGCACTATTGGTATTATATTCGCAGGTAATGAATAATATGCTTCAATTTGAATTGAACAAAAAAAAAGAAATATTTGCAAAATGTATGTAGCTCAAATGGATAGTGTTATGTCGTCAGCATCGAATAGATCAAATATCAGTGGGAGTAAAGTACGTAATTATGAGGATAAAATTGATGATGTTTATTTTCTTTTCTCTATTTAGTATGCCGAAGAAAAGTTTATGTTAGGAATGAATGGTGGATTATCGTTGTTTATGAGCTTGACCTTGGTGAGTATCGCGATTGAGTTTCGTGCTTATGCATGTTAATTATGTTTGATAGATAGCTGGAATAGTTATTGTTCGATGTTTGACTGGTGATGTTAATTCATGCGCAATTGGTCAAGCGTATATCCGAACAAGATGACAAATCTTAATCGAAATTATTTTTCTTTTCAATGAAAATAAAAATAAAAACAAAAAAATATAAGAAGAAAAATATTTTATTTTTCTATATAGTACAACAATAACAACCAAAAAAACAGATCTCGTTTTATCCTACAAATCTTGCTTCGATTTCTTGATTAACTCTGTTCGTTAGTTCAGGTAAATCATCTCGTTGTTTCAATAGATCAATCCAATATTGTAATGGATGTGTTTCGAATAAATCCGTTGCTAGACGATGATCATCATTCAGATTATTCGAATTATTCACTTCGATATGCATAATACATTGTACATTGATTAGTTTTGTTTGAGGATGTCGAATAAGATGTCGTTCATCTTTGAATTCACGACGTGTACAAAAATTTTCAAAACCCCACGAGAAATTATTCGATGGAAATACTCGTTGTTGTGTACATTTACTAATGAACATAATAAGTGGCGGATTTGAATTCGTTGTAATTGAAAGTGTGTACGAACGTAAAGTACACGGCGCACCGGCAACTAATGTCAAATAAATGCCAATTTGTTTCGAATGAGATCTATTAATCTGTAAACGCCATTTCGTTTTCTTATCAGCAGAATCGAATAATGGACTATAAAGCCAATCATCTTTACAAATTTTCAATTGCTTATATTCGAATAGACAATTGTATTCAAGACGTTCTGTTGTTGTTGTTGCTGTCATGATTACTAATTATCACAGTTGAACTAAAAGTTTAGAATAAAGAAAACAAAAAGATCGTTTTTTACAAACATCTATTTACTAGTATATCGATGATTTTACAATAATGATGAAATCTTTCTGTAAATAACGTGTTTTCAATCACTAATCAGAAGTTAGCAACGTAAGTCAAATATTTATTGGTAGCTATCACTGTCAATGAAGAAGAACCGAGAGAAAAAAACTGAGGAATACACCAAACATGTGCGTGTGCATACGGCGTTCTTTTTTTATTTGTACTTTGTTCTGTTAGAATATGACGAGAGAAAAAAATACGGAGAGAAGCAGAACGGGAATAAACAGAAACCTAATGAGATGCAAGACGAGTAGTTAGAGGAAAATAAAATGACTCATTTGGCATTGATACGACCTTCGGTATTTTCCAATATAAACGTGTCTGCTAGTAATCGATCGATTTCATGAAAGATAGCTTTCACATTATTTATTTATTCAGACATTTTGTTCTTTATTTAATCATCTAACTTCTCAATGAAGAAGAAGAAGAAGAGATATTCAAATCAAAAATACATATCATATGAAAACACGGAAAAACACAAATACAAGGCAAAGAATTTGTCTAAATATGAATATAAACATTAAAGTTCATTCAAAATACAAAACAGAAAAAGAGCAAATATGTATTTTAGTTAAGAAGGAAGAAACCATGTAAAGACGAGCATTTTGACTAGTCAATTTCGAGTAAATTTGTCGTTTTATTCATCGATAGAATCGCATCTGAGAATGAGTTATCAGGCTAAATGTAAATATACGTATGATCAACAAAAATTTCACGAGAAAATCTCCTTTTCATACAACACATTTCTTTAATTGACTGTTGACTGTTCGAAATTATTGATTTCATCCGGTATCGACGAAAGAGTATTCGATTCGAGTAGATCAGGAAAACTGCCAAATGATAAATCCGACATCTAAATCAAACAATGATTTATTAATCAGTTTGAATAGGATTGAAAAATGTAAATACATTGTCCAGCCAATCGAGACGTAATCGCGATGTATTACTCTGCAATGCTGCATTGACAATTGTAGCTAAGAAAAACAAGAGAATATGCATAAAAAAATATCGAAGAAATCAATCTTACTGCTCAATGAAATAGTACTCATATTCGTATTATCATTGAGAAGATCGTCTAAAGAAACGAAATTGGACAAATAGAACGTTTATGCAGAGATCATACTTGGATTTTCACAATCACCGGAAAAGAGATTATCTGATGAACTTGATATGTCAGGTGTATTATTCGTACTCAATGCAAAATGTTTATTGGCTACTGTTGTGGTTGTTGTTTGATGAGCATTAAAATTGGCATCTAAAAAAGAGACGATCTCATTTCTAGAAATCGAACATGATGACATTTACCTAGTAAAAGTTGAATATTCGTCGAACGAGTTGATTGATCGCCATAACGTAATGGACGTCGAACCTAAAAAATTTTGAATAATATTTTTTTAATTCAATTTTTTTTTCATATCTGTTAAATACTCTTTTATGTCGATGAGATAAGAGATCATAATTATGAGCTGATGCAGCTTGTTCAGCAGCTAATGATTGAATTAATGGATCATCAATAACGCCATTGTTACTGCTGAACATAACGGCTGCTTGTTTGACTGGTTGAGATGGTATTGAAGTCGATTCATTTGTACTAGTCATTGGAAGTAATAATGTGGATACAGATGGAAGTTCAACAGTAGATGATTGATTTGTTTCAAAAGATCGTGTTCCTGTATCATGAGATCGTGTCATATTATCAAAAATACCAACTTGTTCATCCATTTGTGATGATAGAGGCACTCGAGATCTATGATTTCAATAAAAACAATGTTTTTCTTCTTCTTCTCAAATCAAAATCCAACTAACTTATCATGTAAATCACAATCTAATGGAACTGCTGAGATTTCTTCATTGTTATTACTACTGATTGTCTCGGATACAATTGGCATTTGTATCGGGACACATAATTCAGTATTAGGTGAATTCGTAGTTTTGATTCCCGGTCGTCGTTGATCTCGTGAATTGATTGAATGCGAATGCGAGCAACATGAACAGTAGCATCTTGTTCGAGATGTTTGGTGTTTTTTAGCGTTTGGTTTTTTTGTCACTTTGGTTTCGATTGATGATTGACGATCGGCTATGGATGTCAAACATTGATTAGCTATTTGAATAACATAATGAAGAAAAGCTGTGGACGATGATGATTCGTTGCTGTTTGTTGTACGTGAGAGATTATTAAAATCGTAAGTCAATCGAATTTCTTTCGGACGTTGAAGTATTTTTTGTAATTCACCAATAGTCATTGTCGAAAAAAGACAATTTGATTTACTAATGCCCTGAGATAGATCTGACAATGTCAATGTTGATATATTATTTGCCATCGATATTGTTGTTGGTACATTAGTATCTGGTTCAATTTCATCTTCCGATGGAAACTAAAAACACATCAATGATAAAATATCGAAAGACAAAAAGAGAAAATCGATTTTTTTATACGTACATCATCAATAAGATCGAGAATATCAAATCGTTGTTTTAATAAACCGCCATTGCTATCAGATTCATCTTCAACATTTTCCATAAGTGCAAACGTTGATGTATCATAATTATTTGTGTTCGTATTAGTCGAAGCTGCTCGTTTGGCAGCAAGTAGAATAGCTGTTCGAGCTAGATTCGATTTATTATTTGTCATTGTGCTTGTTGTTGTTGAAGACACTTCATTTGATGTTTCACTTTCTGACGGATTACTACGCTTTCGTGTCAAACTCGAAGGTTCATTCATTGGTTCAGTTGAATGTTCAGAATCTGATCTTGAACGAAATTGTTTATCTGTACTCATTGTCATTTGTTTCTTCGAAGAACTATCAACAATATCAGTCGAAATCGATGATAAATCAACTGTATTTGTTGTTGATGACGATAGATAGGATAAATGCGGATAGAGAATCATTTGTTCCTGAGAGACATCATCTTTAAATAACTGAAAAAAAAATTGAATCGAAATCATAAGTGAAAAGATTAGCTTTTCATTTACTGTTTGAGCATGACTAGTTAACTGCCAATAGTGAGTTAATTTATCGATCAATTCGAATATTGTAGCTGTACGAGTTAAAAGAACTTCAACATGAGGATATCGACATGAAAGTGCAACACGCATATAAGCATTTGCCGATGCAGGACTGAGCACAATCTTGATATGTTTCGATAGCAAACGATCGGTTTGTTTTGCTGAACCTCAAAAAATCATATCAGATAGTTAATATAGATTTCATTTGTTGGTTTCATACCAAGGGTGTTGGTAGTTTTAGGTGGTTTCAATGCTTTGCCAATGATTGAAACATGTTCACGTTGTCCTTTAATACGTAGAAAAGCATTTCCATTACGTATTAATTGATGTAGAACAGTTATTGCTGGTTTTTTATCGAAACCTAGAATTAATAAATTCATATAGACAAACAAGAAAATATGTCAATATTTATCAATCAATCACATTTCAGTTTTGGTTTTAAACATAAATAAGCCAGAACAGAACGTAATTCCAATGAGTCAACATTCGATTTCTCTTCTAGAAAATAAAAAATCAAACTCAGTCGATAAAATAAAATCGAATTATTAAAAGTTCAACCTTCAGTAAATGTACATAGCTTCGAAACAGTACGAAATGATCGATAGTAGAAGCAACGTATTTGACCAAATGTACGTTTTTGTGCTTCGGGATTGATAAGACGCCGTCGTGTATTAAAACATTGACCGAGTGCTTCGAAATTTTTTCCATACTAATAAACAGATTTTATATGTGAAAATTTAAGAAAAGATAAATACTATTCGAAGTGCGCTGAAAAACTGTTTTTGTTCTTCTAGAGTCCATTTGGTTTTGTCTGGTAATTTGGGTGCGACCTCTTTGATTTTCTTTACTTTGGGTAATGGCGTTGGAATTTGAAGAGCTATTCATTCAATCGATAGATGATCGTGAAAAACAAAAACAAAAATTTTATTCATTTACTTGGACTACGTTCGCGTTTCGGTCGTTTCGTTGATTCTTTCGTTCGAGATGCGATCGAATCTTCGACGACATTCAATGAGGATGGTAGAGGTTCGACCTTACTATCATCGATAATTTCATTCATGACATCTAGATTCTGCAAAAAACAAGAAGATATAACATCATGCTACGAGCGAAAATATAGTTCGATTAATTTGACCTTGTTACATTGAGATAGAAGTAAAAACGAGGTACAAACAAACAACAACAACAACAACAACAGTGAACGATCAACGATGGCAAAAAAAAAGAAGGAAAGGAAGGAAATAGATCATCTGTCAAAATGCTCCACTCCCGTTTGTTTCCTTTTTTGGCCATTCATAAGCGAGCGCAACCGATCTTTTTTTCCTCCGCGCGAACAAATGAGTTTCGATAGAACTTCATGCCAATGACAAATAAATATTTAGATTTTAGAGAAAAAAAAGAATTCTCATTTGGAAACCTGCAGACTTTAATCTTTACCTTTGAGTGTGTTATTCTGCCAATAAATGCAAAAATGTTGTAAGTATTCTCTTTTTTTTTAATTTATACGAATCAAGAATGTTTAAAATAAGTAAGTCACTTTATAATAGGAAAAAAAGAAAAGAAGAAGACGAAACTAAGATTTGCGCATGATAAATATCGTGATCTAGCTGAGTTAATCTGTGCTCAATGTAGAACTTGAAATACTACGAACGAAAATCTTCTATCGACTAACTTATATAACAGTTTAACGATGTATCACATGGATCTTGTGTTTTTAAAGAATTATTCGTTTTTCACGTTGGATATTTGATTTGAACCAATGTTTGCCTTTGTTGAAATCAATCATTGGAATACAATTCGATGTTCGAAATGAAGATAATTTGAAAAGATTTTAAGGAAATTCTCATTTAGATTTCATTATTTTATAAATTCTAATCGTACATATCTGACATCTAGATTATTTCATTGACTGTTAAATAAACAACATTCGAATTTGTTATGATGATGATGATTGATAAACAAGTGTATCATTGTTGTAAACATGATCATACCAATGTTCTTTTTATTCGTGACTTTTCGATTCGAATTTCAACCGCAAGAGTATATATACACAAAAGAAAAATCAATCCATTCTTCACGTAGTCGTTTTATATTATTTATTAATTAGATAAAAATCGAGATAAGTGTTGACATTTAATAATGCTCGTATTACTTGAGCATTCGAATAGAAAAATACTATTGTCGTACATGAAAAAAAAGAAGAACAAACAAAAAAAACGAAAATAGAGATTGATTGATTCTTTCCTTGTTTTAAAACAGAATAATCGAGCAGTTGGCGATGATATACCCGGTTGCTTGAACATATTTAATGTTCATACGTTGATAGTTTTTCATCTACCACTAAAATTAAAAGAGTAGAACGCATGAAAAATCATATTGAACTTGAGTATTTACATAATAGCAGGATCATTCTTCTGAGAAAATGGATAACGTTTGACATATCTAGCTGCTAACATTGCTGGTAATTGTTCGATATTAATCGGTCCTTCGACTGGTCTTAGCTCTATCGGACGTTCAAAACGTTTGTGGTTTTCATAGATTTGGTCATTAGAATTATAATTTCGCTGGTATAATATATCCAACCAATCCCAATCCACGTTTTTCAAACCACGTCGTTGACGAGATAGATTTAGTCTTGCATTTTGATGTACTGGATTAGCAGCAATGCAAATGAATAGACACAATAGGATGGTTACTTGTGAAACGATCATATTAAATGCACAGCAATCACTAAAGTTTCATCTATATAAAAAGAACAAAATACGTGTTTATATTTAATAACATTCCTGCAATGATGTAGACTTGCACTTTACCCTCAAACTGTCGGTCTCCCTAGCAACGCATTCAGTGCATGATAGTAAATCTGCCTTTTCCTCTTATCGAAAATGCCATAAAATTGTTTGTTTCAAAACGAAAATGAAATCGTAAGATCGGTGCAAAATAGTTGGGTACAAATTTATATAAACAAAAGAAATAACTCTCGAACGTCCTCAGTTTTATTGTCGACATTTCATTGCAAATAAAACTTTGTGAATTGTATAATAAATCATTAGACACGCACAAAAAAAAACAAACACGTTCGTGATAAGGATTTCTTACTAGTTTAGAATTGTAAATCAAAACGTACGAATTTCTTTTCAAACAGCTATGTCGAGTAGAGTATCAATTATTTCATATGCGAAGTTTTTATATGATTTTCTATTGAATGACGACATTGAAACATCTGATGCAAATGTGTCATGGAATGGGATTTCTGTTTCTTTTCTCGAAACTCCCACAGAATTAGTAATATGATAAACAAAAACAAAAGTTATTTGGCCGTTAGCATTCCATACGAAGATTTTGTTTTCTTTATTCATTTAAATATATGAACCTACAAATAAACATCCGAATTGATTTGACTACAATTCTCTCTGATTATATAGATGGATTGATTGCCTGACTTCCTGACCAAATATAGAACTTAGTATTTGATTGCATTTTATATTCTTTATGTATCGAAAAATCTATCACTCATTAGTTGTTAATGTGCAATCAAAAATCTGCATTGATTCGATTTAAAATTGTGATGTGCAAAAAAAAGAGACATTAGTGTTGATGAGTAAATTTTGTCGTCATATCAATAAATAAACTATTATTATTATTATTATTATTATGACTGTTATTTGAAGAAAAGATTTCGGATTTGACCTTTGAGTTCGTTATGGTCTGAGTATTTTAATATTTTGATGTGAAAATAAACGGAGACAAAAAAAAGAAAAAAGAATTAGAACAGATCGAACTGTAATGAGAGGAAAAGAAGAAGAAGAAGAAGTGGTGACAATTAAAAAGACACTGCACTGATGGACACCTGATATGGCACAACTGCTGAACGCATATCTGAGTGTTTGAATATGGATCGAACGAAAGTGACGTATAGCAGTGCGTCTGAAGCAACGAAGGAAAAATCAAGCAACAGATAGAAGATTAATGTCAGATAATTAATACAGTAGAGAAAAAGACGATGATCCAACATTCAAATAAACTGTTCTAATCAATACAGCATTTTAAAGAAATAGGGAGAAAGAGAGAAAGAGAGAAAGAATTTTTCTTGTGTTTTGGTTTTATTAATTCTAACGCACGTATGTTCAAACGGACTAACTAGATTGTGTAATGCTTGTGTGTGTATATGTGCAAAATAGACACTATTCGGAAAAATGAACAACAAATCCGTACTGTTACAAATATAACTTTTTTTTTCTTCTTCTGTTACTAATGACTATAGAAAGCAATGATAAAGATCGTGCATGTTGAAACATGTTTGATTTGGAAATATGCACGATTGTTTGCGTTTGTTTTTTCTTTGATCGAATACACACACACACACGCACATATAGACAAACAAAAAAAAAGAACAAGAAAGAGAGAAAAAGAATAATAAAACAGACGAAAAGATATTTGAAGAATTAGTCTAAATTAAAAGAAATCGAAATTTGCACACGTACACATAGATAGACTAGTAGTAAGTTTCTTGTTCAACCCAGCCACCTGGATTTCGACGAATGAGATATTTTCGTACTTCATCATAAATAAATATTGCAAGTGAAAATGGTAATGCAGGTAACCACCAAGTAAATCTAAACAATCACATTATTTATTCCCAATCATTGTTTCTCTCTCTCTCTTCAATGTTATTTTGTCTACATTTCACCCTCAAGGTGAATAATACTTGTTTTTTTGTCATTAGAGAAGAAAAAACTAATAAATCCTTACTTGAGTGGATACATATTTAAGCCTTTATCAAGGTATGGTGTATAACAAAGAGCAGCGGCAAGACCTGTTTCAAATAATAAACCAAAGTTAAGCATCCAATTTCTAGAAAATAGATAATCAAATCATAGAAATAAAGAATTTATTCATAATCTCAATGAGATTCGGATGACACATACGTCATGCCTTGATGGAATAAGGAATTTCGTCGTGTTTTGCAGATAATTAAATCAGCCCATTGTACGATGACAATTGAAACAAAAAATGCAGTGTGACATGTGTATTCAAGTGTTTTTCGTTGATTATAGGTCTAGACATTTGTTTGTTTGTTTTTTTTTGAAATCAAAATCGAAGAAAATATCTCCTACCCATTCTTGTCCATATGAATCTTCTAAATCATTGAGTGTTTTCGATTCCCACGATTTACGTAAACCAAGTAAACGACTTGGCCAAAAGCCATTTTCAGCCATAATAACAAGATAAACGAAGAAACCAGCCGATGCTTGAATCATACCAATTTGTCCGTAAGCCATTGAAATCAAACGTTCGTTGACCAAACGATCGTGTTTAGGATCTCGAGGTCGTCGTTTCATAATATCGGTTTCAGCTTTCTCATAAGCCAATGAAATAGCCGGTACCATGTCCGTACCCAAATCAATACACAAAATCGTAATTGTACCAAGTGGCAACGGAATATCAGTAATGAGATACATTAAAAACGGTGTAATTTCGGGTATGTTCGATGTTAAGGTGTAAGCAATAGATTTTTTCAAATTATCGAAAATTAATCGACCTTCTTCGACACCGGTGACGATCGACGCGAAATTATCATCGAGTAAAATCATGTCAGCGGCTTGTTTACTGACATCGGAACCAGCAATACCCATGGCAACACCGATATCAGCCTTTTTCAAAGCGGGTGAATCGTTGACACCATCGCCTGTCACAGCGACAATGGCGCCTTGACGTTGACAACCTTCGACAATGATCAATTTTTGTTGTGGTGACGTACGAGCAAAAACGATTTCCGAATGATTTTTTAGTAAATCATCGAGTTTTTCTCTTGGCATCTCCTTGAGATCACTTCCATGAACAACACAAGCTTTAGCATCGGCTGGATTGACTTGTTCAACGGGAATGTTCAAACGTTCGGCGATATCTTCAACTGTTTCTTGTCCTTCCGAAATAATACCGACAGCTTTAGCTATGGCTTTAGCAGTAATCGGGTGATCACCAGTAACCATAATTACTTTGATACCAGCCGAACGACATTTAGCAACACTAGAAGAAAGAGAAAAAAAAACATTTGTCATTAGTTCGGTTTGGTCTAGTCATACGCTTCTGGTACAGCAGCTCGAGGTGGATCAATCATTGACATTAAACCAAGAAATCGTAGATTTGAAACGGGAAAATTAACATCATCCGAATCGAATGCGTAACCACGTGGATAATCGTTCGATGGTAAACGTAAATCACAAAAACCTAAGACACGTTCGCTAATTCTAAATATGCACGATTGAATTCGCCTTTCCAATCTAAATATTCACAAGAAAAATAGACTTGTTTTCGATTTCGTCTCATCTAAACATACATTCGTTTAATTCAACATCTTTTCCATCGATATAAATCGATGATGATCGTTCGAGAACACGTTCCGGTGCGCCTTTCATCACTAATAAGTATCGATCATCTCCATCTTGTGTTTCATGAATTGAAACTTGATATTTATTTGTTGAATTGAATGGAACTTCGCAAATTTTTCGATTCGTTTCACGAAATTTAATGACATTACCACGCTAAATTCGATTTCATTGAATAACAAAAAACAAAAGTATCTCATTTATTTGATCTTACAGATAATTCGACGCATTTAAGAAGAGCTGATTCCGATGCATCACCGTTACATTCTCGTTGAAGAACGGGTTTTTTCAAGTTTTCTTGATCTTGTTTGAAATCAGCTCGATTACATAACATAGCACAACGGCTAAGTGCAAGCTAAATTAAATAAACAAATCGATTCAATCTTTTTCTTTGTTTGTTCTTACCCATCCGTATTCGGAT
>Ga0209922_102206_pt1 | contig 17238 bp, 13 predicted proteins | sample ThiBiot_500_biof_FD_183946 | JGI IMG/M metagenome (GOLD analysis project Ga0209922, IMG submission 183946) | Wastewater bioreactor microbial communities from Cape Town, South Africa - Thiocy_expt_500_biof (SPAdes) | ecosystem: Engineered > Bioreactor > Thiocyanate-remediating > Anaerobic-Aerobic ...
CTGGACGGCCGAGGCCCACTTCTCGCCGAGGAGCGTGCCGGCGGCCTTGCTCTGAGCCTCGGTCGGGACGACCGTGTCGGAGGGGGCGGCGGGGAGCTTGGCCGCGGCGGCCTCGTCGATCGTGCCGGCCTTCGTCATGGCCTCCATGCGCACGGGGCGGGCGCCGCCGGCCAGCCAGAGGTTCTGCACCTCGTCGCTGTAGAGGAACTCCTGCCAGAGGCGCGCGGCGGCCGGGTTCGGAGCGTCCTTGTTGATCGCCTGGTTGTAGTAGCCCGCGTAGCCGGCGCCCGAGAAGACCTTGACCTTCCAGTTGGCGTTGTCGGCGGAGTGCGTCGCGTTCAGGTAGTCCCAGTCGAAGACCACGGGGGTCTCGCCGGAGGCGATCGTGCCGGTGGTCACGTCGACCTTGAGGAGGTTGCCCGCCTTCTGGAGGTCGGCGAAGAAGTCGATGCCCGGCTGGAAGTCATCCAGCGTGCCGCCGTTCTGCACCGTCGCGAGCCCCACGGCGGCGAACGCCGCACCGGCCTGCGTCGGGTCGCCGTTGATCGCGACCGAGCCCTTGTAGTCCTCACCGAGGAGGTCGGTGATCTTCTTCGGCTCGGGGAAGCGGCTCGAGTCGTAGCCGACCGACATGTACCCGCCGTAGTCGCCGACGAACAGACCCGTCGGCTCCTTGAGCGCGTCGGGGATCTCGTCGAACGTCTGCACCTTGTAGGCGGCGAACTTGTCGGTGTTCTGCAGGGCCACGGTGAGGCCGAGGTCGAACACGTCGGGGGCGGTGTCGAGGCCGGCGTTCGTCGTGGCCGCCTGGATCTCCTCGGCGCTCGAGACGTCGGGGGACTGCTCGGTGACCTCGATCTCGGGGTACTTCTTCTTGAAGGCGTCGATGATCTCGCCGTAGTTCGCCCAGTCGCGCGGCAGCGCGATGACGTTGAGCTTGCCTTCGGCCTTCGCGGCGGCCTCGAGGTCGGCGAACGTGCCGAAGTCGGCGACGCTCGTCGCGGCGGCGGCATCCGAGCCGCTCTCGGACGGGGTGGCGGCGGCCGACGAGCAGGCCGCGAGCGCGATCGCCGAAGCGGTGATCAGCGCGATGGTCGGAACGATCCGACGCAGGGTCGACGTGGACATTCGATTTCCTCTCGGGATGGCGCGCACGCCGAAAGGGGCGAGCGCGACGGGGACGAGAGGACGATAGGCGCGCGAGGTGGCGCGCGGATGCGTTCGAGGTGAACGGATGGCGACGCCCGGGCAAATCGGCGGCGTGCGGGGGGGGGGCGGTGCGGGCGGGACGCGCCGGATCGCGCGAGCGCCTGGCGCGAAAACGGCCCCCGTTCGCACGGGGGCCGTTCCAGGTCAGGCGGGGCTCAGGAGAACAGGCCGAGCTTGCCGAACTTCTCTGCGAGCAGGTAGTACACGGTGATGCGGCTCTTGGTCCGGTCGCCCTTCAGCGTCTCGCCCACCTCGGCGAGAGCGGCGTCGAGGACCTCGTCGGACTCGGTGAGGCCGAGCTTCTTCTTGAGGAAGTTGGTCTTGACGGTCTCGACCTCGGTGGGGTCGGAGAACGCGACGTAGGCAGAGTCCCGGTTCGACATGACCAGTCGGTAGGTGTCGAGCAGGCCCGAGATAGCGGCGTCATCGGCGTCGGGACGGTAGATCTTGACGTCAGCGGCCCAGTCGGTCATGGAGTACTCCTTCGGATCCGGCACGGTCGAGGATGCCGCGCTCGTTTGCGATCCTAGGGCGTCGCTCCTATCCGTCAACCCAGAGAATCGGGTGCGACGGCGTGGGGCTCGACAGCGTCAGGGTGCGAGGCGCGTGGGACCGCGGAACAGGTACGTGACCTCGCGGATCGAGTCCTGGCCGAGCAGCAGCATCAGCAGGCGCGCCTGGCCCATCCCGAACCCGCCGTGGGGCGGCACCCCGTAGCGGAAGAAGTCGAGGTAGTGGGCGAGACCCTCGAGCGACAGACCCTTCTCCTGGGCCTGCGCCTCGAGCACGTCGATGCGGTGCTCGCGCTGCGCGCCGGTGGTGATCTCCGTGCCGCGGAACAGCAGGTCGTAGCTCTTGGTGAGCCCCGTCGCGGCATCCCGCATGTGGTAGAACGGGCGGATCTCGGGGTGGTAGTCCGTGATGAAGACGAACTGGTGCCCGTAGGTCTCCTCCACGTGCGCGGAGATCTGGCGCTCGCCCTCGGGGTCGAGGTCGCCGTCGGTGCGGGGGATCTCGTACCCGCGGGCCGTCACGATCTCGCGCGCTTCGGCGAGCGGGATGCGCGGGAACGGCACCGTCGGGACGACGACGTCGACATCGAACAGTTCCTTGATCTCGGCGCCGTGCTTCTCGGCGACGGCGGCGAAGGCGGTCGCGAGGAGCTCCTCCTGCATCTGCGCGACGTCCTCGTAGCCGTCGATCCACGAGATCTCGGCGTCGATCGAGGTGAACTCGGTCGCGTGGCGGCTCGTGAAGCTCGGGTCGGCGCGGAACACGTCGCCGATCTCGAAGATCTTGCCGAACCCGGCGGACTGCGCCATCTGCTTGTAGTGCTGCGGGCTCTGCGCGAGGTACGCGGTCTGCTCGCCGAAGTACTCCAGCGCGAACAGCTCGGCGTTGCCCTCGGCGGGCGTCGACATGAGCTTCGGCGTGTGCAGCTCGACGTAGTCGCGGTCGATCCAGTAGCTGCGCATCGCGTGCTCGAGCGTCGTCGCGATGCGGAAGATGAGGGCGTTGCGACGCTGGCGCAGGTCGATGAAGCGCCAGTCCATGCGCTTGTCGATGCCGCTGTCGGCCGCGATCGGGGTCTCCGGCAGCGCGGCGGATGCCACGTCGAGCGCACCGATCTTGATCTCGACGCCGCCGAGCTTGACGCGCTCGTCGTGCTTGAGCTCACCCGTGACCGTGAGGAACGTGCCGGTCGACAGTTCGGAGATCACGGCGGTGAGGGCGAGCGCCGCGGCATCCTGGTCCGTCGCCTCGGGGTCGGGGCGCGTGGCGGGGTTCACGAGCTGCACGGCGCCGGTCTCATCGCGCAGGATGACGAACTGCACCTTCTTCTGATCGCGGACGGTCTCGACCCATCCGGACACCGACACGGGGCCGTCTTCACGGGACTGCAGCTGGCTGACAAGGGTGCGTTCACTCACGAGGGTCCAGTCTACGTGGGCCGCGCGCGCCGGTTGTGGATGCCCGTGGCATCCGCTTGCCACCTTCTGCGGTTATCTCGGCCGGGTTTTCGCGTGTCGTGGCAATCCAACGGCCGTGCGGGTGACGCAGGGGGACTGAGGGGGATGCCCAGGGTCCCGTAATCTTCGCGGCTTAGCCTCGGTGACCATGACTGCTGCCGACGGATCCTGGCTGACCGCGCTCGTGGACGGGGTCGTCCGTCTCATGGATGTCATCGGCGCGCCGGGAGCGGGACTCGCGATCGCCCTGGAGAACCTCTTCCCCCCGCTGCCGAGCGAGATCATCCTGCCGATGGCGGGCCTCGCCGCGGCGCGCGGCTCGTTCACCCTGGTCGAGGCACTGGCGTGGACCACCGCCGGATCGGTCGTCGGCGCCTTCGCGCTGTATGGCCTCGGAGCCGTGTTCGGGCTCGATCGTCTGCGGGCGCTCGCACGACGGATGCCGCTGCTGCATGTCGAGGACGTCGACCGCACCGTCGCCTGGTTCGGCAGACACGGCGGCAAGGCCGTCTTCTTCGGGCGCATGCTCCCCATCTTCCGGAGCCTCATCTCGATCCCGGCGGGTGTGACTCGGATGCCGCTGTGGCGCTTCGGCGTCCTCTCCTTCGCCGGCTCCCTCGTGTGGAACGCGGTTTTCGTGCTGTCCGGGTATCTGCTCGGCGACCAATGGCACATCGTCGAGGCGCCGCTTCAGCGGCCCTCGTCTGGTTCACGGTCGTGCGCGTGCGCCAGCTGCGCGGGCGTCAGCGCACCGATGCTGATCCGGCCTGAGCCGCCGCCTGCTCTCAGCCCGTCCACAAGGGGCTCCCACGTAGACTGAAGGTGTGCCCGCCGATCGCCTCCACCTCGTGCGCCATGGGGAGGTTCACAACCCCCAGCGCGTGCTCTACGGGCGACTGCCGAACTACCGCCTGAGCGACGACGGCCGCGCCATGGCCCGGTCGGCCGCGGAGTTCCTGCGGGGGGAGGGGCGCCCGGTGTCTGCGCTGTACGCGTCGCCGCTGCAGCGCACGCGCGAATCGGCCGAGCCGTTCACGGAGCTCTTCGGCCTCGAGCCGGTCATCGACGACCGTGTCATCGAGCCGACCAATGTCTTCGAGGGCAAGCGCATGAAGCGCGCCCTCCTCAATCCGCTCAACTGGCGTCACCTGCGCGACCCCTCGGTGCCCAGTTGGGGTGAGCCGTACGCGGACGTCGTCGCGCGCATGGATGCCGCGATGCGCGAAGCCTGGGACGAGTCCGACGGCGGTGACGTGGTCATCGTCTCGCACCAGCTCCCCATCTGGGTGACGCACCTGTCGGTCGCGGGCGAGCCGCTCAAGCACGACCCGCGTCGTCGGCGCTGCGCCCTCTCCAGCGTGACGAGCTTCGAGCGCACCGGCAACGGTTGGCGAGAGGTCGGCTACGCGGAGCCCGCGACGACCGCCGGCGCCGTGGATGTGGGGGCGGTGTGATGCGGAGGATTCTGGCATCCGTCGTCGCCGGTGCGCTCGCGCTCACCCTCGCGGCGTGCTCGGGTGGGAACGACGACCTCGTGAAGCAGTATCAGAGCGGCACCGGCAAGGGGTACATCTCCGGCGACGGGCGCGTGCAGGAGATCCCCGTCGACCAGCGCGGCGGCACGGTGGAGTTCACCGGGACGGCCATCGACGGTTCGACCATCACGAGCGCCGACTATGCGGGCAAGGTCCTCGTCCTGAACTTCTGGTACGCCGACTGTGCACCGTGCCGCGTCGAGGCGCCGATCCTCGAGCGCACGTTCCAGCAGACCAAGCCCGACGGTGCGGAGTTCCTCGGGGTCAACATCTACGACGGGCCCGAGCGGGCGACCTCGTTCGAGGAGAAGTACGGCATCAGCTACCCGTCGCTGCTCGCCGTCTCCGACGCCGACCTGAAGCTCGCGTTCGCGGAGTGGACCTCGGTGCAGGCGACGCCGACGACGCTCGTCGTCGACCGGCAGGGGCGCGTCGCGGCGCGCTTCGTCGGGCAGGTCCAGGACGACACGTCCCTCCCCACGATCGTGGCCGACGTGCTGGCGGAGGGCTCGTGAACGCGCGCCGCACCGGGATGCGCCCGTGAACCCCGGCGACATCGTCTTCGGCGGGGCGCTGTCGCTCGCGATCCCCATCGCGGTGCTCGCGGGGCTCGTCTCCTTCCTGTCCCCGTGCGTCCTGCCGCTCGTGCCGGGATACCTCGGATTCCTGGGCGGAGCGGCTGCGCCGCGCGCCGGCGGCACGGTTCCCGCACGCGCGACGGAGCCGCGGAACAGTCGTGGGCGACTCCTCCTCGGTGTCGTGCTGTTCATCGCGGGGTTCACACTCGTGTTCGTCGCGATGGGCGTGCTCGCCGGCACCGTCGGACGTTTCTTCGTGCAGTACCAGGAGCTCCTCACCCGCGTGCTCGGCGTCGTCGTCATCGCGATGGGCCTCGTCTTCCTCGGCGTGTTCGGCTTCGCGCAGCGCACCATGAAACCCCAGGTGCGCAGCGGTCTCGGTCTCATCGGCGCACCCTTGCTCGGCATCGCGATGGGCATCGGCTGGGCGCCCTGCATCGGGCCGACCTACGCGTCGATCCTCTCCATCTCGTTCACGGGCGCCGACCCGTGGCGTGCCGCGATCCTCGCCGTCGCGTATTCGCTCGGCCTCGGCATCCCCTTCGTGCTCCTCGCGGTCGGCTTCGGCTGGGCGACGCGCTCGGTCGCGTTCCTGCGTCGGCACATCCGTACGGTCAACATCATCGGCGGCGTGCTGCTCGTCACCCTCGGCGTCCTCATGGTCACCGGGGTCTGGACCGCCGTCATGTCGCAGCTGCAGGGGGTGATCGGCGGTGTCGAACTCCCCCTCTGATCCGCTCCGCCCCTCCGACCACGCCGACGGCGGGCGCGATGTCGTCCAGCCGCGACTCGGCGTCGTCGGGTGGCTCCGCTGGGGCTGGCGTCAGCTCACGAGCATGCGCACGGCGCTCGTGCTCCTGCTGCTGCTCGCGATCGCGGCGATCCCCGGATCGATCGTGCCGCAGCGCTCGGCCGACCCCAACGGTGTGCTCGACTTCAAGTCGAAGAACCCCGACCTGTTCGGGGTGTACGAGAAGCTCCAGCTGTTCGACGTGTACTCGTCGGTGTGGTTCTCCGCGATCTACATCCTGCTGTTCATCTCGCTCATCGGGTGCGTCCTCCCGCGCGCGAAGCACCACTGGAAGGCGCTGCGCTCCCGCCCGCCGCGCACCCCCGTGCGACTGTCGCGACTCGACGACCACGCCGAGAGCGTCATCGCGGTGCCCGAAGGGACGGATGCCGCCGACGCGGCATCCCACGCCGTCGATCTCGCCCAGGCGCAGCTGCGGAAGGCCGGCTACCGCGTCGAGCGGTACGACCAGCCCGCGGCGGGGAAGCGGCCTGCCGTGGCATCCGTCTCCGCGGAGCGGGGCTACGCGCGCGAGACCGGCAACCTCGTCTTCCACGCCGCACTCGTCGGGGTGCTGCTGTCGGTCGGCATCGGAGGCGGACTCACCTACACGGGGCAGGCGGTCGTGAAAGAGGGCGGGAGCTTCGTCAACTCGCAGATGAACTACGCGTCGATCAACCCGGGCCGCTTCGTCGACCTCGACGCGCTGCCGCCGTACGCCGTGACCCTCGACTCGTTCGCCGTCACGTACACGCCGTCGGGCTCTCGCGGCGGGACTCTCGCGGGCGACTTCGCGGCGCACGTGACGACGCGGGAGCCGGGGCAGGACGGGCGGGACCAGACCATCCGCGTGAACCACCCGATCGACATGGACGGCGACCGCATCTACCTCATGGGGAACGGCTACGCCCCCACGATCACGGTGCGAAACTCCGCCGGCGTCGCGGTCTTCCGAGATGACGTGCCGTTCGTCTCGCCCGACGCGAACATGACCTCGCAGGGCATCATCAAGGTCGCCGACGGCATCACCGACGCGGGACGCGATGAGCAGCTGGGCCTCGTCGGGTTCTTCTACCCGACCGCCGGGACCCTCGATACGGGCGCGAAGACCTCGATGTACCCGGGGCTCGTGAACCCCGTGCTGACCCTGTGGGTCTTCTCCGGCGACCTCCGCATCGACGGTGGCATCCCGCAGAACGTCTACGCGCTCGACACGAGCGAGATGACCCAGCTCGCGGGCGGCACGAGCAGCACCGCCGCGCTGGAGCTGCGCCCGGGCGAGACCGTCGACCTGCCGAACGGCCTCGGCACGGTCACGTTCGAGGACAACCAGGCGAACGGCGGCGTGGAGTCGGTGAAGCGCTACGTGTCGCTGTCGATCCATCGTGACGTGGGGGCGCCGTTCGTGCTCGTCTTCGCCGTCCTCGCGCTCGCGGGGCTGCTCGCAGCGCTCTTCGTCCCGCGTCGTCGCCTGTGGGTGAAGGCCACGCCCGCGGCGGATGGAGCGACGATCACGCTCGAATACGCCGGTCTCGCCCGCGGCGAGGACCCCGCGATCGCCGTCGCCGTCGCCGACCTGAAGCGCGGCCACGAGGCGTCGCTCGAGGCGGAGGCACCCCGCGAGGCATCCGTGCGCTGACGCGCGCGCGGAACGACCGATTTCTCACGGCGCGTCGCCCGTCGCGACGTAGACTGGACGGCATGCCCGAAGCCGGTTTCACGCTCGACAATCTCTCGGTCCTGCTGGTCTGGACGGCGATCGCGATCTACGCTCTGGCGTTCATCGCGTACGCGGTCGACCTCGCACGCCGGTCGGATCTCGCCGCCAAGGCGAAGGATGCCGCGCCCGTGCGGGAACTCGTCGGTGTCGGCGCGTCCGGGGCATCCGGGTCGTCGATCACCCGCATCCGCGCGGAGGAGGAGGCGGCGCTCGCCGCCGTCGAGGCGCGGCCGTCGGCGCGCCCCCGGTATCTCTGGGCGCGCATCGGCACGTCGCTCACGGTGCTCGCGTTCGTCTTCCACGTCGCCGCCGACATCACGCGCGGGATCGCGGCGCACCGCGTGCCGTGGTCGAACATGTACGAGTTCGCCCTCACCGGCACGATGCTCATCATCGCGGTGTACCTCGTCGTGCTGCTGAAGTTCGACCTGCGCTTCCTCGGAACGTTCATCACGGGGCTCGTCGCGGTGCTGCTCGGTTCGACCGCGATCTGGTTCTACACCGAGGTCGTGCCGCTGCAGGACTCGCTCAAGAGCGTGTGGCTCGTCATCCACGTGTTCGTCGCGTCGCTCGCGACCGCGCTCCTCGCGATCGCGTTCGCGCTGTCGGTGACGCAGCTGCTGCAGGCGCGGCGTGAGCGCTTCGCCCTCGCCGCCGACGAGGCCGGTGCCGCGGGGGAGCGCGCACCCGTCTCGAGCGGGCCGCGTTTCCTGCGCACCCTGCCGTCCGCGGACGCGCTCGAATCTCTCGCCTACCGCTTCGCGATCGTCGGATTCATCTTCTGGACGTTCACCCTCATCGCCGGCGCCGTCTGGGCCAACGACGCGTGGGGCCGGTACTGGGGCTTCGACACGAAGGAAGTGTGGACCTTCGTGATCTGGGTGCTCTACGCCGGATACATCCACGCGCGCGCGACGCGCGGCTGGCGCGGCACCCGCTCGGCGTGGCTCTCGATCGTCGGGTTCGGCGCCGTGATGTTCAACTTCACCATCGTGAACATGTTCTTCAAGGGGATGCACGTCTACAGCGGCCTGAGCTGAGGCATCCCGCCCTCGCGCTGGGCTGGCTCGTGCGAGGCGCTCGGCAGAGGACGTGCGTTGCAGACTGCGCGTGGTGCGCGGATCGCACGCGCACCGTGGGTTTCTCACGGGACTGGAGGCACGCGCCGCGCGGCACTCACGCACACCGAGGCTCGCCTGACGCGGACCGTATTCAGTCTCTTCGACACGGCCAGCCCGCTGAGGGCCCGGAAATCCGCGGCGCGGTCGGCGGCGCCGGCACGGAGAGACTGAATACGGAACGCGCAGGCCGCCGGCCCCGGGGCCCCGGGGTCCTGGGCCCGGAGCCGGGGCCCTGCGGGCGGCCCCGGGATCAGGCGAGGGCGGGGGATGCCTGCAGCAGCGACTTCGCCGAGGCGGTGCGCCGGCGGGCGACCACGATGACGGTCGCGACGAACGCGAGCGCGGCCCACACGATCATCCCCGAGAGCGCCGCGCCGAGCCCGCCGGCGGAGGTGAGCGCGGCGAGCATCGCCTGGTAGACGGGCGTCGTCGGCATGAGCGCTGCGAGGGACGACAGCACTCCCGGGACCGTCGAGACGATGCCGGTCGCGACCGCGAGCACTCCGACGAGTGCCGACAGCCAGCGCCCCGCCCCGCCGAACACGGCGACGAGGGCCTGGTTCACCGCGGCGAACGCGACACCCGCGATGACCGCGATGCCGGCGAAGCCCCACCACGTGGCGGCGTCGTAGTCCGCGGCGAGTTGCACGACGCCGGCGACGAGCAGGCCCTGTCCCGCGCCGATCGCAGCGGCGGGTGCGAGGGTGCGCAGCGCGAGCAGCGCGGACGGGCGGCGTGAGCTCAGCGCGTGCCGCGGCACCGCCTGCAGGGCGACGAACGATGCGAGGCCGCCGAACCACAGCGCCAGCATTGCGAGGAGCGGGACCGCCGATGCGCCGAACAGGTTCGAGGAGGTTCCGGTCGTCGTCACCGGGTCGGCGACGACGGATGCCAGATCGTTCGCCTGCTTGTCCGTGTAGCCGGGGACAGAGGTCGACGCCTGGGTGAGGCCGTCGGCGAGGGACGCCGTTCCTGTCGACAGACCCTTCACGCCGTCGGCGAGGCTCTGAGCGCCCGTGGCGAGCTCGGTCGCACCCGACGAGAGTGCGGCGGCGCCGTTCGCGAGTCCGGTCGCGCCGGTCGCGGACTGGTCGAGCCCGGCGGCGATCGTGCCGAGGCCCGTCTGCAGGTCGGTGGCGCCCTTCGTGAGCTGGTCGACGCCCTGCGCGGTCTGGCCGAGGCCCTGCTGCACACCGCTCGCGTAACCGGCCGCGTAGCCGGCCGATGTCGCGGACTTCTGCACGTCGCCCGCAAGACCGCCGAGCGCGAGGCACACGGCTCCCTGCTCGGCGGAGGTCGGCTTCGCCGGCGGGATGCAGTTGTTCTGTGCCAGCAGCGTCTGGTACGTCGTGGCGAGAGCCTTCGTGTCGGCCGCCGCGGCGCCCGCGTAGCTCGCGGCCGTCGCGGCGGTGCCGCCCAGCGTGCCCTCTGCGGTCGAGGTCAGCTGGCCCGAGACCTGCCGGAGGCCGTCGGCGAGCTGGCCGGCGCCGCCCGCCGACTGCCGGGTGCCCCCGGCCAGCGCGGTGAGCCCGGCGGAGAGTTTCGTTGCGCCATCGCCCAACTGCGTCGCACCGGAGCCGAGCGCCGTCGCCCCCGCGGGCAGCTGCGCCGCGCCGTCGGCGGCCTGGGTGGCGCCGTCGGCGAGTTTGTGCGCGCCATCGGCCGCCTCACCGAGCTTGTCGCCGAGCGTCGTGAACCCGAGGAACACGTTTTGCAGGTACGTCGTCGACAGCTGCTCTCCCAGGACGGATGCCGCGGCCGCCGCCACCTGGGACGTGATCGCGTCGTCGACGATGAGGCTGTCCGGCGAGGTCTGTGCCGTGATCGTCGCCTTCTCCGGAGTGCCGCCCGACCCGTCAGAGGCGCCCGCCGTGGACGTCGCCGCGGCGGAGAAGTTCTCCGGGATCGTGATGACCGCGTCGTACGTCCCGTCGGCAAGCCCCGCCGCGGCATCCGCGGTGTTGGAGATCGTCCAGTCGAGATTCGACGGCAGATCGTCGGAGCCCTTGACGAGCCCGGCCGTCAGCTGGCGCCCGAGGGGCACGTACTGCCCGTTGATCGTGACCGGCTTGTCGTTGTTCACGATCGCGGCCCTCATGTCGCCGAGACGCTCGGCGGGGTTGTAGAGCGACGCGACGAGGATGCCGCCGATGACGACGGGCAGGAGCAGGACGCCGATCAGGGTCAGCCAGGTCACCGGCCGACGGGAGCGGGCGCGTTCGATGGGGAGGGTCATGACGGGATCACCTCGGTCGAGGACGAAAGGGGGGAGAGGGCGAGCGCGGTCACGCCCGGGCGGTGTGCATCGGCCAACAGGTCGAACGCGGCGCCGTCGCGGCGAGCCGAGGCGACGATCGTGAGCGCGAGGTCACCCCGCCGCTGCCCAACCGCCTCCGCGGCGTCGCGCAGCAGGGCCGCGGCCTGATCGCGGTCGGAGCCGACGAGGGTGTCGATCCCGTCGATCGCGACGAGGGTCGTGCCTCCGGCGAGGGCGCGGCGCAGTTCGCGCAGCGGATCGGGGGCGCCGTCGAGCAAGGCGACGCCCACGTGCGCGCGCACCCACGCCGCGCGGCCGGGCAGCAGGTGCCCGGCGACACGCAGCCGCCCGGCGGTCGGGTCGAGCCGGCCCGCCGCCATCAGCACGAACGCGCGCCCCGCGCGGGGGTCTGCGGCCGTCACGAGCAGGGTCTCGCCCTGAGCGATGCGGAACGCGGCATCCGCGAACAGCACGACCTCGCCGACGCCGCGTCCGCCGTCGACCGTCACGCCGACGCCCTCACCGACGAGCGGTGCGCGGCTGCCGGGTTCAGGCCACTCCGCCAAAGCCAGTTCGCGCTCGACGGCCTCGCCCTCGATGTCGAAGTGCGGCAGTGCGCGGTCGAGCCAACGGGGCATCCACCACGCCTTCTCGCCGAGGAGAGCCATGATCGCGGGTCCGAGCGTCATGCGGATGAGGAACGCGTCGATCGCGATGCCCGCGGCGAGCCCGAGGGCGATGGGTTTGATCGACGTGTCGCCTTCGGGAACGAACGCGGCGAACACGGCGAACATGATCACGGCGGCGGCGGTCACGACGCGTGCCGAGGCGGTGAACCCCGAGCGGACGGCGCCGATCGCGGTCTGCCGGTCGGCGCGGCCCCCGCGCGCGCGGCGGGTGTGGACGTAGTCCTCGCGCATGCGCGAGACGAGGAACACCTCGTAGTCCATCGCGAGCCCGAAGAGGACGCCCATGAGGATGATCGGCATGAACGAGATGACGGGGCCCGTGCGGGTCACGTGCAGGGCGTCGGCGAGCCAACCCCACTCGAACACCGCCGCCACGACGCCGAACGCCGCGAGGATCGACAGCAGGTAGCCGAGCGTCGCCTTCAGCGGCACCCAGATCGAGCGGAACACGATCATGAGGAGGAGGAACGACAGCCCGACGACGAACAGGCCGAAGGGGAGCAGGGCGGCGCCGAGGCGGTCGGAGATGTCGATCGCGATGGCCGTGAAGCCCGTCACCTTGAGGTCGACGCCGTACGTCTTCAGCCACTCGTCGTGGTGCGAACGGAGTTCACGCACGAGCGCCGCGGTGCGCGGGTCGTCGGGCCCCGTCTCGGGGACGACCTGCACGAGGCCCGTGTCGGCCGTCTCGTTGGGGGTGGCGAGAGCGACCTCCTTCACGCCCGGGATCTTCTCGACCGCGGCCTTGAGGTCGGCCATGAGGCCGAGCGGGTCGGTCGAGGTCACGATCGTGCCGGTGAGGATGAGGGGGCCGTTCGCGCCTGCGCCGAAGTGCTCGGCGGTCAGGTCGTATGCCTGACGCGCTTCGCTCGACGTCGGCTGCATGCCGGCGTTCGGGAGGGCGAGCTGCAGGCTCGCCGCGGGGATGGCGACGATGCCGAGCGTCACGATGACGGCGAGCGTCGTGACGATGGGATGCCGCGTGACGAGCATGACCCACCGGTTCGACTTCTTGAGCGGGGCGCCGGCGGCGGGTGCGAGAGCCGCGGAACGGCGCGTCTGGGTGGCGTCCGTGTCGGTGGCATCCGTCGGCATGGCATCCGGCACGGTGTCGGCGGTCGCGTCGCCGGCGGCAGCGGCAGCCGGGCGGCGCCGGGCGGTGCGACCGATGCGGGCGCCGCGCCCGAGGCCGTGGCCCCAGCCTGCGACGCGCTCCTTCGCGAAGCCGAGGAGAGCGGGGGTGAGGGTCACGGCGACGAGCACCGCGACGGCGACCGCGCCGGCGGCGGCGATGCCCATCGTCGTGAGGAACGGGATGCCCGCGAAGCCGAGACCGATCAGGGCGATGAGGACGGTGACGCCCGCGAACACGACGGCAGACCCGGCCGTGCCGGTCGCGCGGGCCGCGGATTCCTCGGGGGCGATGCCGGAGCGCACCTGATCCTGATGTCGCGCGACGATGAACAGCGCGTAGTCGATGCCGACGGCGAGCCCCAGCATGATCGCGAGCATCGGGGTCGTCGAGGACACCGTGGCGAACGCGGTCGAGGCGTAGATGAGGGTGATCGCGAGGACGACGCCGATGAGGGCGCTCACAAGCGGGAACCACGCGACCGCGAGCGAGCGGAACGTCACGATGAGGACGAACAGTGCGATCAGCACACCGACGACCTCGACGAGCGACAGGGAGGGTAGGGAGGTCGAGAACAGGTCGCCGCCGACGACGACCTTCGCGCCGTCGGGGAGGGCACTCGCCATGGTGTCGGCGAGGTCCGTGAGGGAGGTCTTCGTGGCAGCGGGCACGTCGGTGACGGTGCCCTTGAACTGCATGCGGATGAGTGCGGCTTCGCCGTCGTCGCTCACCATGCCGCTCACCATCTTGTTGAACGGGTCGGTCACGGCCAGCACGCCATCGAGCGTGCCGAGGTCCTTCACGGTAGAGGCGATCTCGTCGGTGTACGGCGCCTTGTCGATCCGCTCCCCTGGGGCGGCGACCACGATGATCTGGGCGCTCGTGCCGCTCGCCTGCGGGAACGTGCGGTTCAGGAGCTTCAGCCCCGCCTCGCCCTCGGTGCCCGGGATCGAGAAGGAGTTGTCGAAGCCCTTGACGGCTCCCGTCGCGATGCCGGCGCCGACGGCGCCGCCGACCACGCCGATGAGCAGCAGCCACGAGACGAGCACGCGCCACGGGTGACGGTACGACCAGTGGCCGAGCGAGTAGAGGAGAGTGGACACGGGCGCTCCGGACGTCAGAGGGTCAGAGGGATTCGATACACCACTGTATCCGATACATAGATGTATCCTAGGAGATACCCCGGCCACAAGTCTGGGTGCCGGGTGTGAAGATGGCAGGAAAGGAGTTGCCGTGAGCGATGTGACGCAGCGTGCCGGTTCCCGCCGTCGCGAGCAGACCCGCGCGCGGCTGCTCGCCGCCGCCCACGAGATCTTCGGTGAGGTCGGCATGGATGCCGCGTCGGTCGAGATGATCTGCGAGCGCGCGGGCTTCACGCGGGGAGCGTTCTACTCCAATTTCGACTCGAAGGACGAGCTGTTCCTCGCGCTCATCACCCAGCTCGCCGAGGAGAAGCTCGACGAGGTCGCGGTGCGTGTGCGCGACCTCGGACCGGATGCGCTCGCCGACACCTCGGCGCTCGTCCGACAGGTCGTCGGAGCATCCTTCGGCGAACGGATGGAGCCGCACCTCATCAGCGAGATCCGCGCGCAGGCGCTGCGCGACCCGAAGCTCGCGCAGGCGTACCTCGCGTGGCAGGGCGTTCTCCGCTCACGCGTGGAGGGCATCATGCAGGCCGTCGTGGATGCCTACGGCCTTCGCCTGCGGCTCCCGCTCGGGGATGCCGCGCAGTTGCTCGTCGACGTCTCCGACGACACGTGTGCACGCGCGACGCTCGAAGGGCGCCCTGCGACGGAGGTCGCCGGGCTGATGAACGACCGCCTCGCGAGGATCGTCGAGATCCTGATCGACCCGAGCTGAGTCCGGGCGCCGGGGCCCGTCAGGGCGTGCCGGCAAGCAGGGCGTGACAGCGCTCGAGGCGTGCGAGCCACCACTCGCGTCGGTCGGCGTCGGCGGCGTGACGCTCGAGCAACGTGGCATCCGGCGTCACGCGACGCACCTTGAGCACGCCGGCTTCGGGTCGGAGCGGCTCCGTCGTGACGTCCGCCGCGAGGAGCGACGCCGTGCCGAGACCGCAGTCGTAGGGAAGGTCGGGCAGGGCGGCGGCGAGGGCGAGGCCCATCGCGAGGCCGACGCTCGTGTCGAGCGCGCTCGACACGACGGCGGGCAGCCCTGCCTCGGCGACGATGCCGAGCGCGCGCCGCGCCCCGCCGAGCGGCTGCGCCTTCACGACGATGAGGTCGGCGGCACCCGCCCGCGCGACCGCGAGCGGGTCGGCGGCCTTCCGCACCGACTCGTCCGCCGCGACGGGGATGTCCCAGTCGGCGATGCGCTCGCGCAGTTCGGTGAGCTCCTCGACGGTGGCGCAGGGCTGCTCCAGGTACTCGAGGTCGAACTCGGCGAGGGCGTGCACGGCGTGCTCCGCCTCGTCGACGTTCCAGCCGCCGTTGGCATCCAGCCGGACGCGTCCCTCCGGCCCCATGGCCGTGCGCACGGCTCGCACGCGCGCGACGTCGTCGGCGAGACGCTGCCCGCGTTCGGCGACCTTGACCTTCGCCGTGCGGCATCCGTCGAAGCGTGCGAGCACGTCGGCGACCGCCGCGGCATCCACCGCCGGCACGGTCGCGTTGACCGGGACGGTGCTCCGCACGGGCGTGGGCTGCGCCTGCCACCCGAAATCCAGGGCCGCAGCGAGCCACGTCGAGGCCTCGGCGTCGTCGTACTCAAGGAACGGCGAGAACTCCGTCCACCCCGCAGGGCCCTCGAGGAGGAGAGCTTCGCGATGGTCGACGCCGCGGAATCTCGTCACGAGCGGCAGTGCGACGACCCGCGCCGTCGACAGCAGGTCGGTGAGTGGGGGGAGGGGCACGGCGCTCAGAAGAGCGGCGCGCCGGCGCCGACCTGACGGGCGGCCTGCTGCTGCACGACCCTCTGGTCGCGGTACATGCCGGCCCGCGCGGCGCGCTGCTCCTCGTGACTGATCGGCTTCCCGAGGATGACGCGTCGGAACGTGCGACGGATGCGAGTGAGCATGGCTGCCTCCTTCCGCTCAGTCTGTCACAGGGGCTGGGGCTGGGCATGCGCACCATCACTCGGGCGCGGGCGGCCGTGCGAGAATCGGGCGGTGACCGCAGCCCCGCCCGCGCCCCGCTCCGCCCTCGACATCGACGCGGTGCCGCGAACAGCTCGCGCCGAGGCGCTGTTGGACGCCCTCGCATCCCGCGTCGTGATCGCCGACGGTGCCATGGGGACGATGCTCCAGCGGCACGACCTCGACATCGCCACCGACTTCCAGGGGCTCGAGGGCTGCAACGAGATCCTGAACGTCACGCGCCCCGACGTCGTCGCCGCGATCCACGACGCGTACTACGCCGTGGGCGTGGATGCCGTGGAGACGAACACCTTCGGTGCGAACTGGTCGAACCTCTCGGACTACGGCATCGACGACCGCATCACCGAACTCGCCGCGGCGGGCGCCCGCATCGCCCGTGAGCGCGCGGAGGCGGCCGAAGCCGAAGACGGTCGGATGCGGTGGGTGCTCGGCTCGATGGGCCCGGGCACCAAGCTGCCGAGCCTCGGACACACGACCTACGCGCATCTGAAGGAGACGTTCGCGCTGCAGGCCGAGGGGCTCATCGACGGGGGAGCGGATGCCTTCCTCGTCGAGACGAGCCAGGACCTCCTGCAGACGAAGGCCGCGATCAACGGCTGCAAGCAGGCGATCGTCGCCCGCGGCATCCGCCTGCCGATCTTCGTCGAGGTGACCGTCGAGACGACCGGCACGATGCTCATGGGCTCGGAGATCGGGGCCGCGCTCACCGCCCTCGAGCCGCTGGGTGTGGATGCCATCGGGCTCAACTGCGCGACGGGCCCCGCCGAGATGAGCGAGCACCTGCGGCACCTGTCGAAGCATTCGCCCGTGACGATCGCCTGCATGCCGAACGCCGGCCTCCCCGTGCTCACGGCCGACGGTGCGCACTACCCGCTCACGCCGGCGGAGCTGGCGACGGCGCACGAGCAGTTCGTGCGCGAGTTCGGGCTCGGGCTCATCGGCGGATGCTGCGGCACGACGCCCGAGCACCTCGCCGCCGTGGTCGAGCGGTTGGGCGTTTCGACGCGCTCCGCGCGCTCAACGACCGGTGACAGCCCCGCCCCGGTCGCCCAGCGAGGGGACGCCCGCCTCCCGGCCGTTGAGCGAGGCGTGCAGCGCCGAGTCGAAACGGATGGTGTGAGCGGT
>Ga0209922_102214_pt1 | contig 17195 bp, 19 predicted proteins | sample ThiBiot_500_biof_FD_183946 | JGI IMG/M metagenome (GOLD analysis project Ga0209922, IMG submission 183946) | Wastewater bioreactor microbial communities from Cape Town, South Africa - Thiocy_expt_500_biof (SPAdes) | ecosystem: Engineered > Bioreactor > Thiocyanate-remediating > Anaerobic-Aerobic ...
GAAGTGGTAGTGCTGCAAATCTTGCACTGGCCGTTGCGCTTGCTCGATTATTTCGAACATCGACTTATCCGAAATATAAATATCGTGTTCGATTTTGTTGGTGGGGTGCAGAAGAGGTTGGTCTTCTCGGATCGAAATATCATGTTGCACAAGCAAAGAATTCGACTGTTACCGGTGAACGTCTTTCTGATTATTTAGTAAATCTTAATTATGATATGCTTGGTTCACCGAACTATATTTTTGGTATTTATGATGGTCGTACAGCTAGAAACGATACACCAGAACAAGCTCTTACTGGAAGTAACCGACTTACTGATCTTTATAAAGATTGGTTTATTAAACAAAATCTACCATGGGATTATACTGATTTCAGTGGTCGAAGTGATTATGGTCCGTTTCTAGCTGAAGGTATCGTTGCTGGTGGATTATTTTCAGGTGCTGATGACAAGAAAACAGAAGAACAACGTAATCGATATGATCATATGCTTGGCCAAGGTTTCGGTGGCATTCCCGATGTTATCTATGACCCATGTTATCATAAAGCTTGTGATTCAATTCAAAATATCAATGTGTTCGGTTACAAAAAGATGATTCAAGCTGCAGCGTATGTTCTCGAATATCTTGGCCGACATCAAGATTTAAAAACATGGTTGTATCCATCAACTGAAATCCATCAATTTACTGCTCGATCTTATAAAGCACCTACTACTAAACAACATGATTTTCTTTTCTCTTTCGAATAAAATCTATTTCTCGCCGAAAAAAAGCGTCCTCTGTATCGAAATAGAAGGATAGAGGTATACATCCATAACACATATGACTCACATCACTAACAATGTCGGATTCTCGAGATGATGACTATCCATTTCAATGTCTGTCTCAAGAAGCTCGTGAACTTTATTTACCAAGTCATATATCACGTATAAATGTGCCATCACCTCTTGTTTTCTATCGTGATTATGTCAGTCGAAATAAACCGGTTATTATTCAAGGTGCATTAGACCAATGGCCTGCTCTAACAAAATGGAATAATCCTGAATATTTACGTCAACAGTTAGGTGACACACCTGTCACAATCGATGTAACTCCCGATGGTTATGGAGATTGTGTTAAATTACATAAATATTTTGTCACACCTGTCGAAGAAAAAATGTCATTCAATGCATTTATGAACATTATCGACGGCAAAAAAGCTTTTCATGGCATTGTCTATTGTCAACATCAAAACAGTTCATTTACCACTGAATTTCAACAATTAAATAATGACATACATGAGCTCCAATGGGTCCGAGAAGCATTCGGTACGTTCTTTGATATTCTTTTTTTTTTTAACTCAATATTCATGTCAATGAGTAGGACAAGCACCTGATGCTGTTAATCTTTGGATTGGTACATCGAAATCGATCTCTACTCTTCATCATGATCCCTATGAAAATCTTTACGGTGTCATACGTGGGCGAAAACATTTCACTCTCTATCCACCCACAGATCTCTATTGGCTCAATCAAAAATTCTATAAAAAATCACATTATGAACGTTATGATTCCACACAGTCGACCGTTGATGAAGATGGTCTTTCTCTGAAAATTGACGACAATTTTGTTATCGTACCCGAAGAAGGCGATGAAGTGCCTTGGTTCGACCATAATACCATTCATTCTGAACAAAATCCGTATTTAAATCCATTGAAAATCACTCTCGAACCTGCTGAACTACTCTATTTACCATCACTATGGTTTCATCGTGTCGAACAAGACTCGCCAATGACAATTGCGTGTAATTTCTGGTATGACATGGAATATGATATCAAATGGAATTACTATCAGTTTATGTCGAACATAATCAAACAGACTCGTGCATTGAAAAATCAATAGCCATTGTTTTTGTTCCTTCTATTTTTTTCCCGTTCTTGTCGATGATTAAAAGACAACAAAGAAAATAAAATCGAACGAGAGAAAAAAAAGAAGAAATCATTTGAACTCATTTTCTCCTTTGCAAGCCTATAGTTAAGTCAAATATTGTCTCAACTAGTATAGCCTTTCAGCAGACAATTAGAAATGACTTTTAAAGGAATGCTCAAGATCTTAATCACTGAACATCGAAAACAACATGTAAATGAATTTATTCAATAGGATTCGAAATATTGTCATTTGAATTTAGGAACACAAAATGGTATCTTTAGTTCAAGAATTGATTAAAACTCAACGTGAATTACGTCAAGTGAAAGAACAACTTCGTGCTGTAAACAATCGAATCACTCTTTTTTTCTTGTGTTTTTCTTAATCATTTTCATTTTGCTTCAGATGCAAAGCTCCGAAAACTCGACTATCCCTTTATTTGTTCAATATAATGGCTTTTTCAATGAATTATGTGACATTCATCAAACAATAACTATCAAAGAATTACTCGTACGTGTTTAAGTCCTTTTTTTTCTCAACATTAAATGTTCATTCTATTTTATCTCATAGAGTCAACTTCGACGTTTAACAGGCATCGAAAATAATCGTTCAATACAATTACGTGTATTGAGTGAAGACGGTTTACGAACACAATTTATTCTTCCCGATGAATTAGATCAAACGTTAGAAGAATATAAATCGTGTTTGAAAGCTCGAATGATTTTATGTGTCGAAGATCTCGATGATTCATTGGATCAATCATTAAGTACAACTAGTAGTACAAAAACACATTCATTCGATGAATCTGATGTTTAGTACGCATACATCTGTTGTTTACAAAAATTTTCAATAAAGCCAAAAAAGTCATGATACTTTTATCCTTCATTTCCGTTCGACGGAAAGCGATTGTTTTTATTATATTACTTAACAAAAAATAATGAATTAACACATTTGACTTCATACTCATACATCTTTTGTTTAACACACAAAAAGATACGTTTTTTTTTCTTTCTCAATGAATTCAATTGTTTTCTGTTGATGTTTGATTGCCTTCGTTGACAACTTGAATTGGTGGTTCATCCGTTTCAGTTTTCGTATATTTATAATTTTGAACATTTTGTCGATATAAAACAGCATGATTTCCAGCGAGATACGTCGCAATTGTAAATGAAATCAATGTTAAAACAATTGCAGTTATAACTAAACGTGCACTAATGCCATTGACTAACGATCGATGTGCATAGAAACATAGAGAAAATAAAAGACATAACAGACCAATAAAAACAAATATTGGCGTAAGATAGAAATGTCTTCGAGGAAAACTATGTGTTATCAAAAGAAATATTGAAACTGTCGAAACAAGTAGAAATAATCCACCGAAAATGATCGTTATAATCGAAACGAAATTCGTATTGTAATAGAGCATACATCTTAATCGCGTACATTGATAGAATAAACCTGACCATTCGACTTCGCCATCTGGTGAATATTCATTGATTGTCCATGAAGATGTACGTATTGCAATGATCGTAAAAACTAAAGCAAGTAGTGAAAGTGACCCAGCGAAAATGGATAAAAAACGATCGATTTTCTTTGCATTGATTACAACAGTCATGTTTTCGATTGTGACCGAATGTATATAGATAGATATTTATATATATTCAAGAAACAATGCACGTCCGGCACGGTTAGATAAGAGAAGAAACGAAAAGAAAAAATGAACATGTCTGGTTGGTTATTGAAAATGAAGAGTTAAAAGAAAGACAATAAACTTTTCTAAGTTTTCGTTCAATTCGATTTTAAATAAAGTTATGTTAAAGATCTCCTTTGATTTAATTTCAAAAAGAGAACGAAAAGTGTCAATTGTTCATTATGAAAAGAATAATAGATTTCTCCTGTGTCAATATATATCGAATCGAATCGAATCGAAATAATTGTCATATTCAAATAATGAATAATCATCATAATAAAGATGTTTACTTATCTCTATCGTAAAACGATACGATCAAATGATGAGATTTGTCACTAATAAAAAAAAAATATTTCGATTTTTTTTTGCCTCGTCAAATATATGTTCAATCTAAGCTGATGTATTCATTGTTAGTTCACGTAGAGGTAGTATTTCTTTTCCTTGTATGTATGCATAGATCTTAAGATGATGGTTCAAATGTATATTTCTCGTTTCGCAATGATTGAATGCTTGTTGTCGAGCTTTAATACACACACATCGAATTATATGTATATATGCATGTATGTACGTACGTGTGTTCGTCTACTCTTCTATCTGATTTTGTTTCTTCTTCTTTTCTTTTTATTTGCTCAGACGCGAGTCTCTTCCTTTTTTCTTTTTTTTTTATGTTCGTTCGACAGTAGTGACGGCGACCACTACCAGTGATTGATTGTAAAATTTGTTCGATGTGTTCTGTTCTTATTACTCTCTTCTCTGCTCTCCTCTCCTCCTCTCTCTTCTTCTTCTTCTTTCTTCTTTCTTCTCTTCGTTTTATATTCTAACTAAAACAACACGCGATGCGCCAGTATGGACCTTCGTGTATATGTTGATGGTATTGCACGAATTATCTGTGATCTGACTCCGAACACCACTGTACATGATATTATTATTGCATTAGCACAATACAAAGGCAAAGCTGGTCGATATTCATTAATCGAACGAGCACCTAGTGGTGCACAACGAACATTATCACCAAGTGAATTAACGAATGAACTCATTCATCATCCCGATTGGTCTTATATCCTAAGACAAAATTCGAATCATTCTTCAACGGCTCAGAAACGTTCGAAAAGTTTAGATGAACGTAAAATATCTCAGCCAATTGTTGAAAGTATGTTGAAGAGATTTTTATGACTCTTTGTTCGTTCTGTTTTTTTGGGTCAGAGAGGAATATAAGTAACCTTGTAGAGATAATACAATTCAATGAGGCACCAGATTTTTCTTTGTCTTACAATAGCATATCACTGCACTTGTTCCTAATCTTTGACGTTTATCGATTGTATAAATTCTTCATTTTCTTTTGTTTGTCAAAAGACAAAAAAAAAGGGTTGTAAAACTTGCTTGAATTCGATCAACTATTGCGTCGATTTCTTTATTCCTTTCAGTCTAATGTATTATTTTTCACGTACAAAAAAAAAGTTCAAAGCAAACTGATGATTAGGATCTATTAGTATTTCATCATATTCGCTTTCTTTTTTTTCTTCTTCTGCTTGCGAGGTGGTACTAACACAACATGTAATCATACGTGTACATAAACATATGCCGATCACTTAGCATCGAACAACATATACATATAGAGTATCCTTTCATCGTTTGAATAACATAAGTAAATACAGATTGCTTGGAGTAAAGAAGAACAAGAGAATGAAGTTAATATTCTACACCTCAGATCTAATCGGCATATCCAATAGAGAAAAAGAGAAAGAGATTAGCATTAAATAGAAGATTTATTTGATGAGTGCCTGTTGTCTATCTGCCAATCTTTGACAACAAACATGACGTAACATTTGTGACAGAACGAACTTTTATTCGAGTATTTTCAATGACGCTTCATTCAACAGTTCGAATTTCAAATGCAAAACAACAACAAAAATTTCCTCATTCGCAAACTATGCATACCAATTACCTTGACACTCATTCTAACATGTATAGTAAAGTTCAACATTGCGCACAGAAATTGAATAAGGTTAATGACATCGAATAGCAAGAGTAAACAAATCTGTCGTTAGCTTGATTTCAATTCTACGATGTTAATCATCCGTTTCTTCTTACCTTCAGCTGTTACATCTTCGTTATCATCATCATCAACAACATCTGCTCAATTTCAACCCGTACATAATAATCATACAAATGGTTTTGCTACATTATCTTCATCGTCATCATCATCAACGAAATCTTCTCTCAAAAATAAACATCTTCATGTTCAACAAATCTTTCCATCAATAAATACAAATAATAATAATAATAATAATCATCTACAAGATGAATTTTTTCTCGAACAAAAACGTTCATCACGTACGCCGATACAAATCATCGAACAAGATTTTGGTACGTTAGACAATCATCGTCGTCCGAGACCAAAATCTGCTCTACCATTATTAAATAATGATCACAGTGCATTTCATCTTGTACACAATCAAAATCATCAATATACAGTTCTTTTAAAACTTCTTAAATCACAAGAAATTCAAGTTGAACAACAGCAAAAAGAATTAGATGAAAAACAACAAGGTAAATAAAAAAAGTTCGATTTGGAAATTGAAATCTATTGATTTATCTTTGCGTTAGAAATTGAATTTCGAGAGAAAACTCTTCATCATCATGATCTCGAAAATGAAATTCATTTTCTCACGATGCACGATCGTCGTTTGAGTTCGGACTGTCAAATGTATTCCGAAGATTATCTTACAAATGAACTTGAAAATGAATTTGATTATAAAAAAAAACTTAACATCAATCATGAACATTTTCAACAGCGACTCAATCGTTGTTCGACAACATTAGAACAGAAACAACAATTACAAAATCAAATTCAATTAAATATCGAACAATTACAACGCGAAATCGAACAGACGAAAACAACTGTTATCAATGAAAAACAAGTAAAAAAATATCATTTTTTGCTTTCTTTTCGACGAAATCATCGATTTAGGATATCAATCAATATCAACATGAATTAGATTGTGCGAATGTATCATTAAATCAACAAGAAGATCTCGTAAGAAAATTAATCGAACGTAATGAAGATTTCGAATGTAATCTTCAACAACGTCGACAACAGATAACTGATTTAGAAAATGAATTAATCAAATTAGATCAAATCTTAATGCAAAGTACATTTTCATTTGCTTTCACATAGAAAATTGTTTCTTTTTTTTCGTTGGCGTTTAGATTTAAGTTATCCAAATTATAATTTTCAATCGAACTCATCAATTCCTCAACATTACAATTCTTTACCATCGACAAATTCGTTTTTTTCAGCATCGACAGGCACATCAACCGATGGTCTCGTACCTGGTCGACTTCAATTTGTGAATAGTACTCTCTGGAAATTATGTCCAAGTGGAATTTGGGTTTAATAATACGTTTTATTATATCTACTTGTTATTTTTTTAATTATTTGATGAATGAATAAAAGAATTCTTTCATGATTGAGTTCATAGCTGCAAGGTACGAAACAGTAAAGTTTATGCACTGTATGATTCTCTTTCTGAATTCTATTGTTCGCAGTTGAAAGAGTAAAATAAAATGAGAAAACAAATTCTTGCTATATAAACACATCGTGTAGTCAAGTATTGTTCCATTGGAAGTTGATTTTAGAAATGAGTGAAAGACGTATTGTTGGCACACAACCATGGAATGGTTTGATAACAACAACAAAAAAGAAATTCTGAATTATTCGTTTTTTTGTAGAAAGTATCTTCGGTTGCTGTTCAGATTTATCAACATGTTGTTATGGTTGTGTTTGTACATCGTGTTTATTCGGTGAAACACATGGTAAAACCGAAGCGGAGACTGGCTGTTGTACTGGTTGTTGTGGCTATTTATTATTATGTTTGGGTTGCTGTTGTATTGTTCATAAACCTGCACGAATTCGTTTTCGTGAAGCGTATGGTTTACAAGAAGGCAGTGGATGTGCGAACGATTTTTGTGCAACATGGTGTTGTTCATGTTGTGGTGTTTGTCAAGAAGCACGAGAACGAAAGAGTCGAGGTAAAAACAGAATTTTGTGAAATCATTTCAATGAATTCATTTATTTCTCTAGGATCACCGCCGATGGTTACAGTCGTTGGACATCCAACAACTCTAACCAATCAACCACGATAAAAATATTTTTATCGTGTTTAAAACAAAAAAACTATTTGACATTTGCTTGAATAAAAAAAACAGCTGGACTAGTATAAATCATTTTTACGGTTTGACTACTTCGGTGCTTAATTTCCACAATTGATCGGCAAATTCATCGTCGGTACATAACCACGATGGAAGATCTAATTTACAATGACTAGAAAGAAAAACAAAACAAGTTGATTTCGATTTCATCAGTTGATTTACTTGTAATAGAGAGTCGGTGATTGTTCTAATGAAGGTTCGACAGCACAGAAGACCGTTGTACGTGAACCTGTCTTTGGCGTTCTAGCAAATGCTAGTTTCAATAAACGTAGAATTGGGTAGATCAATAAAAATGGATAGAAACCAAATGCTTCGATCAATGATAAACGATTCGAACTCCATACCCAACCTGGGCTTACGGCAAATACATTGATACCTTCAGCTAAATTTATCAAATTATTATTATTATTTTTTTTGGTTTCATAATTTGAGAAAATAGATTTACAAGGAAATAGATCACGTTTTAATTTATAAGCAAAGAGAATTTGAAATAATTTCGATGTCGAATAAGCTCCCCAAAAACGATAATTATTAAATTGTGTAAATACATCTGACCAATCTATCGTTCGAATAACTAAAATAAAATGAATAGGATTCAATGGAAATCAATCGAACTTATTTACTCTGATGTGCATCGGATGAAACATTTATGATTCGACTTGGTTGACATTGTTTTAATTTATTTAAAAGTAGATTTGTTAACAGAAAATGACTGAGATAATTAACTTGAACAAGCGTATTCCACCCATCTTTTGTTACAACATGCTTTGACCACATATGATTAGCATTACAAATCAAAACATCAAGTCGTGCTTCTTCAGAATTGTATATTTTAGCAAATTCACGAACAGAATCAAATGAACATAGGTCACATTCCATCACACGAATGTTATTCTCATGACATTCGGCATCAACACGAAGTTGTCGAACACTTTGACGACCAATATACATATCTGAACATGTTATAACGACTCGAGCACCTAAATAAATCAAGAAATCATAAAGTAACGTATGAAGACAAAAGTCTCACCTCGACGAAGAAGATCTTTTGCTGTTTCATAACCAATACCAACATGACCATCAGTTATAAGAATCGTTTTGCCTGTCATTAATTGTGTACTTGGATAGAATTTTCGATTTATCCAATATCGATTATATAACCATGCAGTCATGACTATCAAAACATATTTTTCAATAGTAATGATATGTCACAATAATATCTTTATACCTGTTCCTGTAAGAGCAAATATCGTTGTACGATATTGATCAAAAAATAGATGTGAAACGTAAAATAGATGATCAACTGTTATTAGAGGTACCGATGGTAATGGTACAGCAGTTGTTACTTCTGTCATTATATCAAGTCCGAATAAATGATAATGATTGAGGTTTTCATCAATGCGTGCACTCGTTGCACTCGTTCGAGATTTCTTCTTCTGTTCGATTTCATTGCTTGCAAAAACAGCCAATCGTTATGATTATTTCACAGGATTAGGAGAGACTTTGCCGAGCGACTATCCTTGTGGTCTAACCATTGAAAGGATCAATGATGCAATGAATAGCAAAAAATTTCTTGAACAAGGAACAGAAATACCTAATATAATAAGCGAAATTCTGATATTTTCATTTTCGATGTCAAATTTTATTTTTCATGTATGATTTTTATAAATGTCTTTAAAAAAGCTGCCACAGAATGCTTACAAAACACACACACACACACACGCATCATACATTATTCATCAACTGCTATAATACAAAAAAAAATACCGTCATCATGGTCAAATCTATCTGAAGAAGAAAACGAGGAGATTCTATGTACAAAAAAAATAACGCGTTTCTAATTGTAGAAGTCTATTAGAAGAGAGAGGGAGGGAGAGAGCAGAACTGTTCAAACGTACATAATCGTCGGAGGTCTATTCGTCATTTGTATTTGATGATGAGATGTTTGCTGTTGACGAGATTCATCATGATCATTAGCAAGTATTTCATGTTCAACATCGTCATCATCATCATCCTCATTACTTGTACTAACACTAGATTGTAACATCGGATCATCTTCCGTCCATGTACCAGGTTCGAGTTCATGATTCGATGATGATGTTGTTGTTGCCGTTGTTGTCATCGTCGTTGTCGTTGTACCAATCATCGAATGAGTTGATGTTTGTTCGAGTGACGTCAATGGAATATGACTTGATGATAAATTATCGGATTTCGGATGATGATTATTATTATTATTTGTTCGAGATATGAGATCATATTTGACATCGGAAAAACGATTTGTTGCTTTGGAATTATTTCCTGATGAATGAAAGGAAATGATTGGGGAACGATTATGAACAGTTGGTAGTTGATTCGATGAACGAAGAGATTGTTGACGTCCTCCACGTAATAGAATGCAAAGAAGAAGAATAATAATAAAAATAAGAACAAATATTAAAATAGAAAATATAACTAAAATTGTTAGACCAAGATGGGATTTCATTGAAGAAACTAAAATCCAGAAGACAAAAATTTCGAAACAAACAAAAATTGTTTCGATTTAGTTACGTACATCGATTTTGACCAAGTTGATCCCGACAAATCGGACAACAATGACCCGTAAGAGTAAGAGTATGTACACAAGTTAATGATGGACATTGATGTTGATGACAAACAATCGTACCATATGAACATTCACAACTGTGACATTCACTAACATTCCAATGTTCACCTGACCGATATTGAACATGATTGAAAATGCAAACAGCAACAGCAGCTGTTGGCGGAAGACAAACAGGACAGCATTGTCCTTTTTTAAGTATTGGATTTGAACAGGGTAGATTTTGTTCGCATGCTTGAGAAAAACATTCGATCTGTCCGTTACCACCACGTGGACAATGACAAGATCGACAATCGTCATGTTTCCATAATTCACCAGCATGTTTCATATGTCCATCATCAAGAATACAAATATCATCATGTAGATTCGTAATTGCATCGATGGAAATGAGTTTATCCGATTGTTTCGGAGGACATATTGGACAACAAAGAGAATCATCATAAATCGGCGATGAACAAGCCAGCGGAGGACATAGAGCAACACTACAAAACGCAATATTATGCAGGCAAAGACATTTCGTACATTTGTCAAATTCAAGTTCTTCACCAGTCACGTATTGACTGGCGTAGCAGACTTGAGATGATGGAATTGGTTCGGGTAACATGACTATTTCGGGACATGATGGACAACAACGATTAGGAAGAAGAATTGGTTGTGAACATTTCGGTATTGGACATGAAATTAACGCACATAATTGTTCACCTTTATGGCAAAAACATTGTCGACAACCATCGAACCAAATTTCGCCATTCGAATAGGAAAATAAACCTGAATGACAACGTTTTGGCCACGATTGTGTTAAAACATCGATTGCTTTCGATTGATTCGATGAATTAATATTACTTTTACAAACACATATAGGACAGCCAACTTCATTTCGTTTCAAACCATACGTACAATTCTTCGTACAGATCAATTGCGGACATGGATTACATTCGCATGTTGGACAACCTGTTTGTGAATCCATTGAATAATTATACGGGCAATGTTTATCACAATTTAATTGTCCACAACTAAGATGAGATGGTGACGAACATGAACAATATTGTTTCGATAGACGATCGAATTTTAATGTACATAATGGCAATGGACATGACATAGCCGAACAAGTACATTGTAAACAACCTTGTTCATCTTTAGCAAGGCCATGCTCACAAACTAATGAACATTGTTCTAAGATTGGACATTTAACTGTTGTTGAAGAGATTTTCGGAGCTATAATTGAATCGATTTCTTGTGAATGAGATTCATCATCAAATGAATTCTCGCAAACAGGACAGCAAACATCAGGTATTTGACGTGGATTTTCACATGGCGGTGCAATACATCCTTCGGCTAGACAACGTGATCGACCATTTTCACACCAACATCGCATGCAACCATTCGATTCGAACCATGTTGAATTCATATGTTGAACATGACGTTGATCGTTTAAACAACCTCCACATTTGGGACAACATTCGTTTTCTGGTTTGTACATGTATCCACAATGTGTATAGGTCGGACATTGCACCATTGAACAATCGACAAGACCAGCTCGACATGTACATGTTGTACAAAGATCGATTGACCATGTTTCATTGTCATTGTAGATTTTTTTATCATGATGACATTGTTTGGAATCTAGTAGAATAAAAATCAAGAAAGATAAGTGTCTGTCTACCATTCGTAGATCACACTTACTTGTAATGCAATTAAATTGATCACAACATTGTCCAGGCAAGTTCGGATTACCTGTACGAAAGATTTGTATGATCGAATTTTCTTCACAAATCGTTTTCGGACATGTTGAACAACGACATTGACCACGTGATTCACAACAAATTGATGAAAGATTCGTTGATGAGGATAATGATGTTCGTATGAGAGATGTATGATCTTCGATAAAATGACTGTCGGATGGACATGTCAATTGATTCGATTGTTTTGTTTTACAAACAATATTCGAACAATTAATTATCTGCTGTTCGTCTAAAAAGAAAAAAACACGATAAAAATCTCATTGGTGTACACTGATTACATCATTCAGTATTGTCGATATCAAATCCCTGAAGTAACGAATGAGTTCACTTTTTTTATATAATCCACAAAGGACAAAATTCAAGACAACTATACAGTTATTATGCGTCTGTTTATTTTCACAGCTTATCTCATATTACGCTTGAAGTCAAACGAAAAGCAATGTGATACAGTTCTCAGATGATTTAGTTTGCGACGTGCATCGAGAATTGATAATGAAGAAGAAGAAGAAGAAGAATAGTTCTGTTTTTATTCAAATATCTCTGTTCAATTTCTGTTTTATTTTGAGATTTTTGACATATATGTGTGTATAACTATATCGAAAGGTTAACTTTTGATTATTGCCATATGTCATTTTTGTCTAGTCATTCAATCATTGGTTACAACTGAATTAGTTCGACATTTGTAGCCATTTATTTATCTCTTCTTCTTTCCTTTGACTTCCGCAAGCAATCTCATCAACTTTGTCAATATTTCTCAGTCGATTAAACATCTCTCGACGTCAGGTGTTCGAACCGAATCTAATACTGTTCGAAACAGATGTTGGCCTTTTCTGTTTGTCAATCAAATAGATTATTTTCACCAAAATCTATTCAAGGTTAAACACGTCATATTTACTACAATTACTATCAACCAATCGATAACATGTATCATTATAATTCGATTAATGATATTGATGATAGGAATACCCCAAACGCTTACCGTGATTTGCTTTGAAATAACTTAATTGACGTTCCTGTTGGTTGAATAAATCATCGTCGCAGGTATTCTCGGTGAGATTTACATGGCAAGGTAAACGTCGATTAGCACATTGACATATTGTTTTATTATTTGTGTCAATACGAAGACATTGAAATTTGAAACAAGCTTTTGAAAATCAAAAAAAAGAAATTTTACAAGAATTTGAGAGACTTTTTTTTCTCTACTCTACCTTTGACACATCGGCCAATTGACTCGGAAAGATTCGATTTGTAACAGATAAGATCTTGTTCACATAGGCCATAGATATTCAAATGTCCACCGCAGATTTCATTTTCTGTTCGAAGACATACTGTACAGCAATCGCATTGATCACGGATTAATTTCGAACAATTTCGTGTTAATGAAAGATATTTTGAACAAAAATCAATCGAACAATTTTCTTGACATTCAGTATGATTAGCTGTGATAAGAGGATTTGTTGTCGTAAGATTTGTTGTTAATGCAGCAGCTATTAGGAATGTCGAAAGCATAATAATAAAGAGCAGAAAACGCCCGATGAGCATCACTGCTCGGATTCTATGTACATAATCGTGTTTATTTACGAATTAATAATGAGAAAAAACAATCTTGATAATGGAAATTGCGACTCGATGAAATGATAGTGATGAAGAACATCATTGATATTGTGGATTCGTTCGTCGACACCATCGAGCCGCTCGAGTTAAGGTCGGTCTGAAACATAGAGAGACAGAAAGAGAGAGAGAGAGAAGAGAAAAAAACATATATGTGTGTAGAATATAGAACAAACAAAGAGAAGGAAAGGAAAAGAAGAAGAAGAAGAGGTTTTGACGAAATCGCTCATTACCTTCAAGATCAAAAGATTGTTTAATAAATGAAGGTTATGTCAATGATTTTAGATAGATTCTTTGAGAATTGAATGTGATTAAATGAAGAAAATTCTTTTAAATCGAAGAAGAAGAAAAAAAGGCGTATACAATAAAAAATTGAACGCAAAGTTTTTCTTTCTTTTTCTTTAAACGAAAACGAAAAAAAAACCTACTTAATATTCTACTTGAATTTCCATCCAGGTCTTCTCGTCGATCAAAAGAAAAAAAATACCTAAAATCACCTGACATAATCGGGTTTTTTTTTGACATGTTATTTCTATTTCTATCATATATATGAGCATTTGACAATCAATATAATTATTCGAGTTGATTTCTAAGACTTCTTTCTCTCGTGTTTTTCTTTTACTTTTTCGATGTTGATACTAAATGTATGCACATGAAGCCGTTTTTTTCATCTTAGACTATTGAAATAATCGGATAAATAAAGTTCACAAGACATCAATCGATGAAAAAGAAAAAGTTCGCCTGACATATTCTCAAATAAACAAAACAGAAAATTCTTTCGATGACAAGAAAAAATATTATTTCTTTACGTCATAAGATAAAAATATATATATAAAGAGAGATATTATTTATGTGATATTTGTTATGAAGAATACAAGTCATAAATGATTATTCATTCGAAAGCTCTGCTTTTTCTCTCAACTAAGCATATTTATCTATGACAAGAAAAAATACAACAAGAATTTATGGTATGTTGCAATAAAACTTGTTCTATTTCGAATGAGAGAAAAAAAAACGAACGCATATGACGAAGAATTTTTATATTCATTATCTCGATCATCTTCACGTTATTGTTGTTGTTCGAAAGAAAAGAAAACTATGCGTAAACATGGGTGTCTAATGCTTGCTTGTAAAAACAACAACAGTAACAACTGTACTTCATCATCTCTCAACAGGAGAATCATCAATGACGACAATCGAAATAAAAGAAAGCCTCGAGAATTAAAAAATCAACTCATGCCGAGCAAGTCTCGACACATGGTTTAATAAAAGCTCTATCGCGAAATATGATGATTACGTGTAATCGAAACTCGTTAGAGCTGAAATGTCGTCGATAAGCGTCATATACAGAAAGTGTCACAAGATAAAACAACAAAGAAAAAGACACATCGATGACTTACAGTCATGAGAAAGGTTTTAATTATTACGATGTTTTTCTTCTGATTGAATATTATTAAAATAAGACCGTTTCGGTTGATTAAATCGAAAAGTAATTCGGGCGAGAGAAAAAAATAGCATAAACCTCAATTAGATAAATAAAACAAAATGAACGACGAGATAAAATTTCGAGTTAAAGAATTTTATATCCAATGGCTGTCAAAAGAATAATAACACAAGTCTCGATGTCCTCAAAACGGAACGAAATGACTCGAATCGATTTCAGCTGTACGTTTTCTTTTTCTTTCTATCGAATTCTTTCGAGTTTTTAATTACAAAATCATCATATTATTAAAGATTACCTTGTGAGAATTTGAGCCGATGAAAATCAAGTCTCGTTTTTTTTTATATTTTTTACACAAGCACACGGCTACCTAATTATTGTCAATATTTGTCTCGGTTTGATCAATAAGAGACGTAATTTCACCTGTACATAAAGAAAATATACATATCAAAGATAAAAAAACAAAAAACAACAAAATTATATTAAATCTATTCTTTTCAGAACGTTCGAAATCAATGAGGATTCAAGGTTGTTTAGTTTGTTCGTCTCCTTTTCTCTATCGAACGAAATTGTACGAATAGCTTAAGAGCTGTTGAATCGAAGGTGAAGTGCTGCTCTTCCACTTACCAAACTTTTGAAGAAAAATCAATTGTTTTGTAAAGGTACTTTTCGTGAAATAAAAAAATTCAATTTTTGTCTTTCTTCTTCTTCTTCTTTTTTTGCTCTGTGCATTTTTTCTTCTTTCGTTCTTCGAAACAAGGTTTTTCATAACGTCCTTATTTTTTCTCATCAATTATGTGTCTGCCTAGTTTTTTTTTTATCTATAGAAAGGCTATGGACATGTTATGTCACTGACAAAACTGCAGAAAAAAAAAGATATCAATTTTCTATTTTTAATATACAAAGAAAAAGGAAAGAATTCCCAATTATGAATTATTCGTATGTCCCATTTGGAGAATGTATGGGTACAAGATCAAAGGATACATCGGCCAAGGTTGTAAGTAGTTGATATTCATCAAGATATCATTTCAAAATCAATAGATCATATAAATATTAAGTCTAACCTTGCTTTTATTTCGAAGCATTCATTTACACATACATATCAAGGATAAATTATTGAAAAAAAAAACGACTGAGCTGGAATAAAATCATATCTGCTGGATTAAAAATAAATACAAAGTTAATGATTAGCAAGTGCTTCAACACCAGTTTTATTTTGAACAGGTACACCACCTGAGCCGCCGATTTCAGCGAACTTCTCAGGACCAGTTACTGTATGACCACCACTTGATGCAGATGCTTTCGATGAACTTTTATCTTCATCATTATTTTCATTGTTATCATTGGATTCGTTTGAATCGTTTTCGGACTTTTGATTTTCGTCGTTCGAGGACATTTTTATTTTTACGGAAGTTTTAATCTAGAACATATTGTTTTCAGTACAAAGAATAAAGTTTATGTAAAGATATTTTGATATACGATATTAACAAAACAGAAAAATATTTAATCAGAACATTTCATTCTCATCTTCCCCAAATTTTGCCTAAGAAATTCAATAAATAAATACGTCAATATCGAAAATGGATATGCCTACTTTCGAATTGTGTAACGCGACCTTTTTACCTGTCGATTGATATCGAAGTAACATATGTTCAGGCAATTGCTAAAATCAATCGAATCTTACAAATTTTCGCCAATAAATTCATTTCACTATGCTCACTAATTTAACTTTTGGTGCAACATGTATTTGATTTTCTTTGTTTCGTTTCTTTTTTGTTTTTTCTTCATTCAACATTTGATTTGGTTTTTGCCCGTACTGTTTTTGAATTCTCGAGCTTCGTCGAATAACATCTGCTGATAATTCTCTACAAAAGAATCAGTCGTTTCTATAAATCGAATCAACTTCGATTATTTTATCCTACTTCTTCGCATTTCGTCGTACATTTGCACTCACAGTTTCTTTTTCATTATTAGTTATTTCTTTAATTTCATTTCGAATCTA
>Ga0209922_102225_pt1 | contig 17135 bp, 15 predicted proteins | sample ThiBiot_500_biof_FD_183946 | JGI IMG/M metagenome (GOLD analysis project Ga0209922, IMG submission 183946) | Wastewater bioreactor microbial communities from Cape Town, South Africa - Thiocy_expt_500_biof (SPAdes) | ecosystem: Engineered > Bioreactor > Thiocyanate-remediating > Anaerobic-Aerobic ...
TTCAGGATTAAATGATCGATTGAACATGATCATTCGATCGACCAAAGATCTCTCATTAGTTCTCAATGGGAATCATATCGAATTAATTCAAATGTTTGCTTCACGTATCGTACGATTAGAAGTGAATACTTGGCATGAAATTGATCTACGAAAATTTGTGAATTTAAAATCATTGAAATTATCTCGAACAACTCGACAACAAGTAGCTTATATTCGACCGAATATTTTACCGAAACTCGTTCGTCTGTCCGTGTCATTGGCATTTGATTTCTGGTCGTCGACTCAATTAGCTCAAGATGTTTTCTCAAATGGTTTTCCTCGATTACGCTACGCTGATTTAGGTCGTGTGGATATTTCCTATACGAACTCCTGGTCGTTATCATCGTATTTACGTTCAGTTTGTGTTTGTTCAAGTGATCCAATTATTGTTCCATTGATTCTTTCAGCATGTCCACATTTAATTCGTTTACAAGTCGAAATCTTCGGTGACAATCATCGAATTGATTTACCTCGTTTACGATTAAATCATTCACTTCGAAAATTTATTTTCGCCGATTCTTACGGAGTTTTATCATTAAATGATATTCAACTTCTTCTCGCTTATGTACCAAATATTGAATACATTCATTTTACTCTATTTGAAATGTCATTTAAAGGTCTGGCTCATTTATTTATTAAACAACTACATGAATTGAAAATCTTCGAATGTTTTATTAATGAATCTGTTGATGAAGATAATCATATCGATGAACTTCGAATGATGCATCCGTATTTCGAACGAATACAGTACGCAGTAAAACGATTCGGTGTACAATATTTTACGAATAAAGACAAATAAAATAAATTAGAAAGAGAATATTTGCTTGACATATAAAAGCTGAATTACAAAGATCAATTGAACAGCAATATTGATAATAGTCAGACATAGAGCTCGAGACATCGCCATCCGTGCAATTTCCATAGGCAATACCACGTGAAATAGCATTGCTATTACTGGAATAAACATATTTCTACAGAAACAAAAAAACGGACAAGATAAATTTGATTTGAAAATAATTATTCAACATGACTGACACGACAATATTCAGCAGTAGAATCGTTGATAGTTATGACACCAGCACCTGTCTTTTTTAATCGATTATCACAACCATCTGTACCCGGTGAACAACTATAGCAAGTAATGGCAGGTGTTTCCTTGACGATTGCTAAAGATTATAACAAAAAAGAGAAGAAGGATTTTGAGTGTAATAAAATATCGTCTTACTCAAAAAAATTATGCATAGAATAACAAACGTGGTGTTCATGTTTCTTTTTTTTGACTGAATGACAAATGCTACAGATTCAACTGTTGTTAAGACATTGTTTTCTTTTTGCATTCGATAGTTTATATGAAAACATCAGATCGTATATATTCAGTCATTTTTCTTCAAATAGGCAAATATTAAAATATAAAATCATTCTTGGCTCTTTTTTATTTCACCGAGAAAAATATCTTCTTTTGAATTCTTCGTAGTCGAAAATTTCGAATTTTATTAGATTGTATCATAGTCAAATTTTGTTTACCTATAGTAACAATCAACATTTTTTCTAGCCTCAAGCTGGATATTAAATAAACAATTAAGAATTCAGTTATGATTCACTTCCTCAATAAAATGTTGACTGTCGTCAAGAATTAGATGGCAGAGAATATGTTTCGTTGTGTCTATTAAATTAGCTTAACCTTGAAAATAAAATAACCTCTGTTTTATTAAGTTGTAATAGCGGATTGACAACAACAACAAATTACGAAATCGTTCTATTTTTGTTCTATATTTAAAAGATTTTTATTCTGTCTGATTGACCTTGCGTTATGATCGAAAGAGTTCGAAAACAAATTATTTAATTAAGGTGAAGAAAATCAACCATCCATGAATCTTCGCAATAGTCATAGCTAATTTATATTCTGATTTTTTTACCAAATGTCGAATATAAAAAATCCAATCAAACATCTGAAAATTTCAATAATCATAAAATATATATTATTGAACAGTATAGTAACAATACAGTATCTCAAGTTAACGAACAAGTTGTTGTTTTGTTGATTATTTTGTGGATAATGACGGTTTGAAAGAAGCATTTTATGTTTGTGATTTGATCTTTTTTTTAAACAAAATCGATTAGCATTTGTTTGGTTTTTGCATAGGCTTACCAAAAATGGAGTAAACAACATCCGAATGTTGATAAGAAACTGCCAGATCTTAGTCAATATACACCAGAACAATTATTCTTTCTTAATTTTGCTCATCTTTGATGTATGAAAATTACTGATCAATTAGCACGACTTCAGCTTTTTACCAATGTACATTCACCGGCTGAATTCGATCGTGTTTTTGGCTGTAAACCAGATTAAAGCAATAGCCGAGTGAATAAATGTACTGTATGGTGAAAAACTTTAACTTTTCCATTTCTTTTTTTTTGTAAATCTTTTAAATACATGATTTATTAAAATAAAGCATTACTATTGTGATAACAACAATACTTATAAGAAAAATCAACGTATGTGGACATCCCGCCATAGTTATACTCTGTAGACATGAGAAACAACTTGTTTCGCCGTGAACTGATTGATATCTAGCTGCGTAAGAATCTCCACGCACGCCAACTCGTCGAAAACCGCATGCACAACAGATCAACGGTATGATAATGAACGAAACGACGAATGCTAACACCGTTAAGCCAATAAATCTCACTATTTTCGTTACTCGACAACAGCCAATATCACTACTAACACTAAATTTCGAGCAAATGCTCTTCATCAATTCCGCTTGTTCACTTGCAAGATAGGCTGTCGATGCTGAGACATTTGCTACAAATAAACCAACGATAATCACAGAAAAGGCTATCGTGAATACTCTCATTTTATCGATTGATAATACTATTTGCTCTATTTTCTCTCAATTGCTTTGCTTTACATGAAATTAAATTAATAATACGCATTTCGAATCTTCGAATCGAACAATCAATACACATAATACGTATGAAAAGAACAAAATTCGATTGGTTGACTTGAAAATGCATAAACGTGTTAGACACAATCGATTGATCGATTTTTATGTGAGAACTAATTTGTTTAAATTTGATTTCAAATGTTAATTTTGAATTTCTATGAAATCTAAATTCGAAATAGAGGCATCTATCTGAAAATTCTCATTATGGCTATTGATTAGTGGTTATCCATCTCTCTGTCTAGATATCATCCTCATCACCGGTGTGCATATTTGTTCATTCATTCTTCTTCGTTTTGTCTCTCTTTCTCTCTCTCTCTCTTGAAAATTCCTGTCAATCGATCTTGAAATTGAAATCTAAATGCCGACACGATGACAACGAAAGTTCATTGGAAACGCATCGATGGAAGCATCGGTCAAACTCCCAAGCCTCGTCACGGTCATCGAGCAATAACTGTCAAAGATTTAATCATTGTATTTGGCGGTGGTAACGAAGGCATTGTCGAAGATTTAAATGTTTATAATTGTTCAACAAATCAATGGTTTCAACCATTAATGAAAGGTGATATACCAACAGGTTGTGCTGCATTTGGTTTTGCAACCGATGGAACGAAGATTCTCGTATTTGGCGGCATGGTCGAATACGGAAAGTATTCAGCCGATCTCTGGGAACTAAATCCATTGAAATGGGAATGGAAAAAACTTAAACCACGACCACCACGTACAGCTCCATCGCCTTGTGCTCGACTTGGACACACGTTAACATATGCCGAAGGCAAATTTTATCTATTCGCTGGCTTAGCTAATGACAGCAAAGATCCGAAACAAAACATTCCGCGTTATTTAAATGATCTCTATTCATTAGAATTCAAAGGCAATATTTGTTCATGGGAACAACCGATCATTCGAAGTACGCCGCCGATCGAACGCGAATCACATACGACAGTTTACTATCGTGGTCAGATTGAAAATCGACCCAAACTAATTGTCTATGGCGGCATGAATGGCCACCGACTCGGAGATCTTTGGAGTTTTCATCTCGATTTCTCGCAATGGACGCAATTGACACCGTCGGGTCTCGCACCTCAGCCGCGTAGTCTTCATTCGGCAGTTGTTATGAGCAATCGAATGTATATATTCGGTGGTTGGATTCCATTGATCTCATCGGAAAACAATGAAAAAGAATGGAAATGTACGAATACATTGTCAGCATACAATTTAGAAACCAATTCTTGGGAACTTCTCGGACAAGAATGTGTCGATGACAATGTGCCACGAGCACGTGCTGGTCATTGCGGTGTGTCAGTTAATACAAGAATGTATATTTGGAGTGGACGAGATGGTTATCGCAAAGCTTGGAATAATCAAGTTCGAGTTTTAAATAGTTTTGTTGAAATAACCGGGTTTTTTTTCGTAGGTTTGTTGTAAAGATCTATGGTGTTTGGAAACAGCAAGTCCTGGTGAACCTGAAAAAGTGCAATTGTTAAAAGCCGGTATTGGCAATTTAGAAGTCTCGTGGAATCCAGTTCCAACTGGTAAAAACGACATTTTAGAAATCAATCAATTTGTATTATTTTTTTTCTAGCTGATTCATATATCTTACAAATTCAACGTTTCGAAGCTCCAGCTGATCAAACATCTCTTCCTCCACCGATTCTTCCAACAATCGCGACAGCAGCTACACCTACACCTGTCAATCCAACGACACTACCATTGCAATCCATATCAGCTTCATTATTTGCCTCTAAAAGTCCTCAATCAGTTCTTGCTTCACTAATTCCAACATTTAACAACAACAATAATAATAATACGAATAACAATGAACAACAAACACCCAGTGCATCTGTTTCAGCTATATCCGATAGTGATGCTGTTGTTGACTCGTGTCTTTCGTCGACAACGAATCTAACGAAATCAGCATCAGATTTACTATCTTTTGCGCATTTATCATCATCTCAAACGGGAATTTCATCATCGATAAGCACAGTCAATGCTCAAACATTGCCCAGTGTTTCTCTCTCACCTTCGAACAGTACAAATCTATTTCAAAAACCAACAACAACAACAGCTCAAACCGTTCGTTCACCAAATATCCAATTTCTCAATGCCAATTCATCGAATGCTACTGTTCGTCCAATAATTTTCCATCAAAAACCATCAGCTAACTCTCCTCAACCGCAACTTTTAACTGTCATGCCTGCTGGTGTTCGTGTTCAACAGCTAACACCTGTCGTACGTGCAGCAACCAATCAACCAACGACTATCGTTCGTTTAATGTCACCAGCAACAACAACTGTCCGACCGGGAACAACGCCGGGTCAACAACAAATTATTCAATTGAACACAAACAAACAACAACAACCGTTGGTTATCAAAGCAATTACAGCACAAACATCGGCCAATCGACCTCAACAACAACCGATTGTTCTAACAACCAATGCTCCACAGCAACAGCAACAGCAGCAGCAACAACAACAAGTTCTAGTTTTAAATCAAAATTCTACAGGACAACAACCGAAATTTACTCTACAAATGGCTAATGTTGATCATAGTCAGCATGAATCGAATAATGAACCAACAACAACAACAACAACGACGACGACACCAACTCCGTCCATTCCTCAATTAGATGGCAGTGTCGATGATCAAGTTAGTTCGTTGTCAATTCAAAATGGTACAACTACTACTGGTAAGTCGAGACTCGATTGTCTTTGAATTAAAATCTTGATTATTCTCATTCAGATGTACAAAATACGGACTCAACTTCCGTACAAACTTCATCGACAAATTCTGTTGATAATCATGACACATCACAACCATCGACTCCATTAAATGGTAATTCGAAAGTCGAAGTACAACAAACAAATTCCAAAGAATCCAATGATAATGATGGTTGGCATCTCGTTGGAACATTTAAAACGACGACAGCTGATATCAAACATTATTATGTCGTTCCGTCGAAAATCAATCTTGACAATTACGATCTCGATTCGCTTCAAGTTCAAAATTTAGTCAAAAAAGTCGATCTCGAACCAGGTGTGATCTACAAACTACGTATAGCTGCCGTTAATTCATGCGGTCGTGGACCCTGGAGTGAAGCAGCTGCCTTCAAAACTTGCCTACCCGGCTCGCCACCCGCTCCATCCAACATCAAAATAACTAAAACATCCGATGGTGGTGCGCATTTAACTTGGGACGCACCATCGAATGCATCATCTCTCATCACTGGCTATGCTGTTTACTTAGCCGTGAAAAGCATCACAAATGGCATTTGTACGTGTTTATGGTGGCGTTGCTGCCGAATGTTCAGTTAATGCTCTTCAACTTCATCAGGCACATCTCGATACGAGTACGAGCAGTAAACCAGCGATTATCTTTCGTATAGCCGCGCGAAATGAACGTGGCTACGGACCGGCAACACAAGTTCGATGGCTACAAGATCAACAACAAACACCATCGAATAATTCAGTTAAACGAACGAATACGAATGCGAATTCAACAACTAAAAAACAACGATCAACAGGCAATGATGTCTAATTTTCTTCTGTTTTCTTGTTTATTTTGTAAATAATTTCAAGATCTTTATTTGTGCTCGATGAGAGTTGGTGACCGAAATACATGTTTTTGTTTGTGTTGTATATAGAACATACACATAGACATATCTTTGTCATTTTTCTGTTTTTTTCTCTCTCTTTTTTTTGTGTTCATGTGAAAAATAAAAAGGACGGACAACTAAAACGTCAGACATACGTATAAAGAGTTAATTTAATTATGATTTTTCTTTCTTTTTTTATGAATTCAAGCGAACAAAAGAAAGCAAATAGAAGCATTGTTTGTTTGTTTATTGTTCTAGAATAGGTGTGTGCGCGTGTGACATTTATTTGATACGATCGAGAAGTTCTTCAGCCTGTTGAATTTCTTGCGTAAGTGAAGATGCATGAGGTGAAATGCGTGCACGAGCAATAGCATCGCGAAGACCTTGAGGTTCTTGTAATAGCATAGCTTCGGTTAAATCTAAACAGAAAAAACAATAAAATAAACTGTGTAATTCGATTCATTTGTTGAACATTTACCTTTTCGAATTGGTTCAATACTCGTAAATGTTTTGCCCTCATAGACAATATATTGTCGACCATCTAATTGATATGTATGTTGTTCTTTTGGTCGATCACCATAGAATTCATTGAGAATACGTTGATCAACAGGTGATGTTGCACGTTCGATTCGATCGAATTTGCCAGCTGATTTATTTGCGTTATCCGAACGTCGAGGGACCATTTGTTGTGTTGTTGCTATTGGATTTATGTCTGTTCGAGCTGGATTATTCGATTGCGTGACATGAACACGATCTTGAGTAACATGTCCTGAACAAAGAAGAAAAGAAGGTTTCTCAAGTAACAAACAAAGAGGTGAAATATGAACCGATTAAGAACAGAATAATGTTGTAGAAAATAATCGATATGGCCGTGTTAATCGACGCTAAAAGTGCAGCGATAACATCTGGCGAAAGAAAAAAAAACAACAGATCGTACTGATTTTTTAAAATTTCATTCGAAAAAGAAATACCTTTGTCAACTCGTGTACTGTCAAATGTAACATAGCCTGAACAATGTGCAATGCATAAAATTAAGCCAATTGCAAGACCAAGTTCAATGATAAATGTAACAGCTGCTGCAATCGCACACAATGTTGATCTTTGTACTGAACAGTTTTAATTAAAAAAAAACATAATTCTGATTTTTTTGGAATTAATTTACTTTGAATTCTTTGTAAGACAAGAATTAAAATATTGATAATAAATAATAAACAAGCAACACAACCGAGTATGACAACAATCAATGGTAATAACTGAAGATCTTCGTCTAAACAACAAAACAATGAATTGAACAGTTTTTTTCCATTTCGATAAACATACATTGTACACCCCAAAGTATTGCAAATGCAATTATCATCATGAATGATATGAATACAATTGAAATCGAGAGAATAACTAAACGTTTGTTTAGATTCAATCGATTAGTCAGATAAAGATTAAAACAAAATAAAATAAACCAATTTATTAATATTATCGAATATGTCCACCAATTCGCATAGGCACCACCGTATGCATTCGTACACAGTGAACTTGCTACTGCTCGACTACTTAAACTCATTTTCGATTGTTCAACTAAATTCTCTTCAAAACAAAAAACAAACAACATTTCTCATAGATCAATATCAAAAACTTTCATCAACAAACTCGATATGCATGGTGCTGGTAACGCTGTACTACATAGATAATTCATTAGACATTGTAAATTCGGATCGTAGGCAGCACATTGAGTTCCAATGGCGACATCATGCGTACTATTTGAACACCACGTTACTATGGAACTATCGACAACTGATCCATCAACCCAGTGCCATTTCGAGTCCGCAACTTAAACAAATAAAAATGAGTAGGTGCAAAAAGTCATTTTGATGAAAGTGGCAATTGTTTTCTGTTCTTTTTTTTGTACTCAATAGAATCAACGGAATGAGCGTTGCCGGAAACGTTTTCCTTTATTTTCTTTACTCTTGATTACATCTTCTATTCTTAATTGTTTTTTTTTCTTTCTTTAACTTCTTAGAAAATTCAACAAAACTTATTCATCGTCGATTTTTAAATCCGATTAGATATACGTCACATACATGATCCGAAATTATTTGCACCTAACCAAAACGTTCGCTTTCCATATATATCAATCGATTGTAGGGATTGAAATTGTTCTTTCGTTTTAACTTCAATTAAAATTCCATCAATAGCTTCGCTTAAACATTGATTTAAGCCTTCTGACCATGATATCCATGTTCGTTCCATATAATAACAAAAGTCTCTTTCATCACCATTAAGAAACGGTCTTGAACAGTCACTTGTCACTAATGATCAAAGAAGATAATCAACTCAATCAATTAATGATTACCTTATTCATTCTTACCTTGCGGAATATTGCCAATGGAAAGATAGAGGAGTAAAAAATAGATTAATTTTACCGAATTCATTGTCAAAAAAAACGATAGAAATCTACAAATTCACGCACACACTATTTGACTTAAATGGGTGTTGTCATATTCTGTTTGATATATATATATTAGTTTTTTGGTATCTAAAACAAGAAATACTTTTGCTTTTTTCTTTGTTCCATCAAATTTCTCTCTTTGCGTTGCTAACAATAAAAAACCGGAGCGCCCGACTCGTTACTTTTTTTAGCATCTGTTATTTTTCTCATTTACTTATTTCTTCCTGACGGAACTACTTGCTGCATGTCTTCACTCTTTTTTTCTCTCTCTCTCTCTCTCTCTCTCACTCGTTTTCTCTTGTAAAATAGTCACTTGCATTGTCTTTGAACTGATTTGTAAAAGATATTTGATCTTTTGTATTTTCTTATTTATAAAAAAAAGAGAGAGAGAGAAAGCAATTCAATCGCATATGACATGAAAACAGATTAATTTACCAGCTGAAGTTTCAAATTGCATTTTCAAGTATTTAATAATCAGACTAGATGAAATCGATTTAATATTACCGACAAATAATCAATATTTTTGATTACGTTGAATGAGAAAACGAAAAGTATGACAGATTTCCCCCCTCCCCCTCTTTTTTAATTTAACAGATGTTTGTTTGGAAGAAAAAAATGTAATTTATTTGTCTTACGAAAAAGAAAACACTAACATAATCACACTATCTCATCCGAGGAATTCACTTGACATAATGATAAATCATTTGGCGAGAAAAAGAGAAAGAGAGAGAGACAAGGAGAATGATGATGAACTAGTCTGATACGTTTGTTTATTTGTTTAAAAAGAGAGAGAGAGAGCGAAACGAAATAAAAATTTAAACCAATAAGATAAAACACGAATGAAGAGATTCTTTCAAGTGAATCGATTAGTTTCTCTTGATGATTTCATAGACTTTCTTTTTCTCTCGGTATTACTCTCATATAAATACATCGAGAAAGAAATCAGTGAGTTCATTCGAATAACAAACATCAATCAAATATGGAACGTGCTACATTGAAAATTGAAATACCATTTACAGATCATGCTCATTGCATTGGTCGACAAGGAAATCAAATTCAAACGATAATGACAACAACAAATACGCATATTCATTTTCCTGATAGTAATCGTGAACCAAACGGAAAGAAATCGAATCAAGTCTCGATCACTGGTACAATTGTTGGCATTGAACAAGCACGACAACGTCTCAAAGATATTCTTCCCATGTCATTGAAATTTACATTACCATCTCAGGAATGTTTGCATTTCATTGATGATGATTGTCAATTGTTTGAACTCGTTCGAAAACGTTTTCATGTATCAGTTGTTACACGATCGAATACGAAAACTAGTGAAATGTTTTGTATTGTTCGTGGATTGTGAGTTGTGACGAAAAAAAACAAAAAAAAAAGAACCTGAATTTTATCCTCAATTTAGAATCAATCAAAATGAATTAGCTGAAGCAACTGAATATCTAATTCAATCATTCTACGGTCTGGATTCATCATTCATCAAAGTCAGCTGTCAAATCGAAGTCAGCGAACAATATCATATTTATCTACAAACTCGACAACAATCGAAAGATATGTGTTTGAGCTCGATTGAACAATATACTCATACAAATATTCATTTTCCGACAACAGTTAATCAACAAACAGGACGAAAAACATCAGTGATTATTACAGGCCTACCGACAAATGTTTGTCAAGCGAGAAAATTATTCGATGTAAGATAGAAAAAACAAAAATATTGTTCAAACTTCGAATCATTCGATGGTTTTTCTTTAGCTTTGTTTACCAATTATTTTGACATTCGAAATTCCTTTTTCCAAAGAACCAACTCGAAGTATTAGATATCGAAAAGACAATATTCTCTTTTGCTAAACAATTTCGTTTCATTTTTTCTAGCAGAAATTGCCTTTCTCAAAGAACAATTCAATGTTACAACAGTAATTCGAACACGAAAGGATAAAGTTTATAAAGTAATACTTTCGAGTTCGTCAAAGTCTAATTGACATTGATTGATTTATTTATTTAGTTAATCAGTTTTCAAACTCAAGAATACAACAGCGAGCAATTATTTCACGCTCGTTCGATTCTTCTCGATTCACCTTCGAATATTTCTCGTAAAAAACCGTTTTTCTTTTCTTTTCTTTTCTTTTCAAAATTTGCTCTTCTAGTACCGAATACATCGACTATATTCACCAATAGTATTTTTATTCCAATCGAAACCGATCTTACGTCGGTTTTCATACCATTGTAAGTTGAAAATCGAATAGATTGTCTAATGAACGGAATTTTCAATTTTGATAGAGAGGAAATTACAACAAACAAACGATTGTCACCAATTGGCTACGAACGATCTTCGTTGAAAAGTAGAAGAATTGTGTTCTGTTTTATCTATTTTAATGTGTTTTTTTTCGTAATTTAGGTTCGCCAACATCCTTGAATTCGATTAATTTCGAACTGATTGATGTAAATAAACAAAGATTTCATTCGATTTTCGAAATCTTTTTCTTTTCTTTTAGACTGCTGTTTGGCCGATAACGTTCGATCTGAATACTCCAATTTCTTTATCTATTTAATCAAATTTTTGTTTTCTTGTTATGTGTTAAAAATCTCACGTTTTTTTTTGTCTTTCGATTAATGTTAAATAAATCTTAATTAGAGACTATTCGTTAACTAGAAGTATAACTCGAATTCTTCGGAGAATAGTTGTCAAACAAAATGCCGATTTGTTTTGGGACAGACATTGATTTCATGATATATAATAATTTCCGTTTTTTTTTCGGTGATTACAAATTGATTTCTGCTGTGGAAATCGTTCTGGCCTTTGTTTCATGTCAAAAACAAAGACTGTATAGTTGCAGCTAAATAAAGATTTTTGAACCATTCTCAGCGGAGGCGTAGGCGAATCAAGTTTCTCATAAATATTTTCTGTAATATATTAACATGCAGATGGGTTCATGCTCAAGTGTAGGACGGTTATCATGTATGACACGTTAAGAAACGTTTATGAAAATATTTAATTGATCGATTGTATTATTTTTATTTATTTTTAATAAAAATTCATTTTGTCATTTCAAACGAGAGAAAACAGTCAGTCGTGGGCAAATTGTCCTTTCTTTCTCTTGCAATGTAGTTCGATTTATTTGACTTGTTAATGGAAATAATTTGTCCATACGTCACCGAACGAGTTGTTCTTTCTCTTTTTTTTCTCTCTCTCTCTCTTTTTTCTTTATGCGCGTTTTTTTTTGGATGAAAGAAAAAAAGAGCCCACGAATACTCACCCCTATATATATATACAAAATACAAATCGATGCACCAATTCCGCCTCTCTTATCTACATGAATAAACGTTAATAGTCATTTAATATATATTTAATCAGTAAACATTCTAGTTCGTTCTTTTGATTTTTGTTCTAGGATTTCTACTCCTAAAATGTCGACTTTGTTGAATATATCCAAAAGATCTCTTTTGTTAATTATCCTTACTATCTTCATCTTATCAATTTGTTCAACGAGAGCTGCAATCAATGAACCTGATGATATGGAAGAATCGGATGAATTAATGGAATATCGCCGTCGAGAAGCTGATTTCAAGAAACTCAGACACTTTCTATTGACATCAAACGATGACCAACGTGCTGCTCGACGTGAAAAACAATTACTTTACAAACGAAAACTAGTAAAATATATGAAAACCAAACGTTGTTTTCTCTTTTTTTCTAAACAATTTTCCTTTCTTCATTAATTAGATCCAAGAATATCTTGATTCTCTCAACGATCCCGATGTTGACCGTGCTGAACAAATGAAAAGTAAGTGACAATCATTCATTATCGTAGCATGATAATTTTTTCTGCTTGTCCATTTATTTCCCTCTTTATTCACGCACGTTTTTTTCTTATTCATTTATATTAACCCACCCAAACTTTATATTATTTAGAACGCTTTACCTACTGCCCTATCGAAGATCTCATAGGTGGATCATTGTGTCGTCGGAATATTCATTCTGATTGACTCTGATTTTCCCTTTATATACACGCTATCAATTCATCAACGAATAATACAAGATTTCATTTTGCTCTACTATTTTTCTAATGCTAATACAAGAACAACTCATTGCTTTCTCGATTCGATTCTGATTGATTCAGCATTTCGTTCTCCTTTGAAAAAAATTCTTTTTTGTTTGTTTGACTTGTTTGCTTAAACTTCTTCGATGAATACACACATTACAAAAAAGAAAAATAACAAACAACACACAACAATTTGTAACTAACATTGAGTTTCGCCATGTAAATCTACGCACATCCTCATACATACATCATACTAACAATTGACTACACTAAGTCCATATGGAAACATGTAATTTTTCTAGAGCGAATCAAAACATTCTGTAATTCTTATGAAGATTTAATAAATTCTGATCGAGCTGCATGCGGTTAAGAATTTTCGTCTTCTGTCAAACCATAACGAACGTCACACCAGTATCAGGCATTTATTTCCAATATGAAATATAAAAAAAAATTTCATTATTTGTTTTTTCATTTTTCTTTTCACTCTCTCTCTCTCGTTTCTATGGTGTTTACGCTTGAGATTCAAGTTAATTTCTTTTCTCATTCTCGGTTATAATAAATGCCAATATTAATTATCGATTAATGCCTACAAAAATCATTTTATATTCATACATAATTACCTGATCTGTACCTTTTTTTCAATTCGTTTTTGCGTTAGTCAGTCGACTTATTCATCGATGATTGTCATTGAATTTTTCTCTCTCTCTTGTTGCATGATAATTACTGGCCTATTTGTATTTGTATTCATCTTAATTACATACATTTCGTGTTTCGTTTTACTCTCTATTCCATTCGATGAAAATAAAATAAACTATTCTTTGAATCTTGTAGAACGTTTTTGTGCAAGCTGGGAAGAATTTCAAGCCAATCGACCTGTCTGTTTAGGTTAAATCTGCAATATATAACACATCAGTATTTTTCGGCTCATTTTTTTTCTTGTCACCTTGATGATTTTTTGTTATATTCAAGACAAGTTTTTTTTCCTCCTATTTTTTTTGTAATAATTGGTCTCGGAATATAATACGATAAAATTATTTCTGCATATATTCTCTTTTAATTGATAAATATATCCGAACGAAAGTCATCAACGCACACATCTATTAAATTAATGATAAGATTCGAGTTTCGAAAAAAAAGATAGGCATATGCGAAACGATAAAAATCAATCAAGAACAAGTATTGATAATGGTTGTGATAATAATAATGATGTTGTTCGAACCGTGAAATCCTCCATATGGATAATAGACGCGTAGGAGTAAATTAGAAAATGTTGAAAATATTTTACGAATGAATAGCAATTGTTTTCTAATTACGAAAAGAACAACACTTGAAAGACTATCGTTGTCAAACTAATGATAGTGCAAAAGAACTTGTTTTGTTTATCTTTGAGTAAATCAAGCAGACAAATATTGACAAAAAAATGAGATTTTTGATGGCATTGAATGAATCAGCGATTTGTCACTAACGACCGAAAAATACACGACACATTCGTCGTACGTTTTCAAAAAGTACTTATTCGTTCTGACGTCATGCGTAAATATAATCGATCAATTTCAATTCAATATAGCACGCAAACAAATAATGATTAATCAAAATTTTTAATTCTTTTTTGACGTTATTCGTCTGATCATTTTAAAATTGATCGGCAGAAAAGTACAAAAGTTCTAAGATTTCTTTGGTTCATGAGTTTGTTCTTGCTAGGTGGTGGCCATGTATGCGTCGAAGTTTATTCGGTAGAAAAAAAAAAGAAAAATTGAAAATCCGAATGTGACTGTTTTGTTATGAATAGAAACCGATGAGAAAACAGTTAAACTGATACTTTTGAAATGCAACAAGAAAAAGAAAACAAACTATGCACAATGTCAGTAACGATTGATGCCAAATAAACGTACACCGAAAAATATCGGAAATTTCGGCACGACAGCCAGGAGCATAGTGGCTAGATTAATGATGAAATGTGTCTTGTCGTATTTTGTGTAGAAACTTGCAATGAAAAATCTAAATTCGAACGAAAATTATTCGACAGACAATCATTTCGAATGACGAACTTACAAGACAATAGGAAGAATTTGCAAGAACTTTCTTGTACCGGTCCATTGAACTCCATTATCAATTTGTTCCCAAAAAGTAAACCGTCGTGATAAACCTTGATCACATGTTTCCCAAGGTGCACCTTTTATTAAATGAAATAAATAGAAACTACACTAGAAAACAAAACAACAATATACAATCGGTTATCTCAACGACAATCTATTCAAATCGTTATCTTACAATATTATGAATTGTTGTTGTCAAAGTCCATGCAACTGGCGTTGTTATATAAGGTATACTCAGTAAGATAAAATGAAGAACAAATATCAGAATTACATAAGTCAACCAAACGCCACGACTATTCAACCATGAACTATTAGGATTTCGTTCTCCTTGTGCGATACCAACGTTCATAATTAGAATTCAAATAAATATTCAATCATATATAGAAAAGTCTGAAATTAGATAAAATATATATGATGTCCTTGTTGTTAACGAAGAAAAAAAAACTTCGAAATCAAAATCAATTGTAATGACCTTGAAACTGTGGACTAATGAAAAATGAAACGTATGTTTTCTTTTTTAACTTTTTCGATAAATCTCAAAAGAGTTGCTGTTCGACAAGAGAAAAAAAACAACAAAATAGATAATGATTCATTTTTTTTTGAAAATAACAACTGATTTTGTTTTTCGTTATTGGCTAGTTTTTCCAAATGCTTTTGACAGACTTAGATGGCGCTCACAAACATACACAAAAAAAGGCCGAAAATATAAATACGAGAGAAGAAAAATGTACTGTCAATTTATTCAATCGAATGTTACGCTAAGAAAGCAAAAGAGAAAATACACGAATGTTTTATTTTTTATTCATCGATTTTTGTTTCATTGAGAATAAACGATCGACTTGGTGGTTTACGTAAACGCATTAGAATATTTCGACGAAAGGCTGCCGCATTACAAAGTGGATTATTACAATATCGTCCACAAGTTATAGCCGCTTGCGGTAACGAACAATCTTCGGGAAATTTCAAATAATTACATATCGGTTGATAACAAACAGCTAAACAACGAGAAATTCTCAAGTTTTTTTTTTCTTTTTGATTGTTAAAAATTTTAATATTTACTTGCTAAGAGAAATGACGCTTCATTATTACAACTAGAAAAGAGAATATTAGACAATAAAGCAGAAAAAATATGTTTTGAAATACGAACAAAGGTGTATCGCAAAATGTCCAAACGGAATTTCGTTCTAAAACTAAAACATTCCGTTGTTGTATATTCATAAAACCGTGTTCCCATGAGCAACCACGCGAAATCGTTTGTTGATCATTTGGATTCAAACGAGTATAACATTGGCCATTACATGGTGTACTATCGAGTTTTAATGATTCATTAACCGTAACTTGACACAAAGGATTTCTTGAACTACATTGATAACATCGACCAGCTGATGCCCAAGCTAAATATAAAATACAAAAAATTGAAAATTTTCTTTTGTCAATTGATTAAAATAAGTTTTTTTTTATATACTCTTATCGATAAATAGTATGAACACAATGAAATATGTTATTCTTGTGAAAATCTGCATCGTTTTTCGAAATAATCAAATGTCGACGACATTTTATCAACCCTGAGACTTAAATAGGATATGACGACTGAACACCTTGCTTTTAAAATATTTGTTGAATGAAAATGAAATCTGACTCTTTCGTCTTAAACATCAGCGGAGATGACCTTCGAAACTAGCTAATGTTTTTTTATTAAAACGAATGAAATCTATATCCAATATCGAAATATTTCAAGGAAAATTTATTTTGTATTATAATAAGAAATGACTTCAATCGTACAAAACATAACCTTCAATCAAAAAAAGAAAATCTGCGCATCAATCATTGAAAAACGCACACTGACCTATCCATTATCAATTCTTTTTGTTTCATGGACAAAAAAAGAACGAACGCTAACAGTTGTGTTGTATTGTGCCAATGTCGTATCATTCGCCTTGGGTAGGATATCTTGTTTGACTC
>Ga0209922_102228_pt1 | contig 17126 bp, 31 predicted proteins | sample ThiBiot_500_biof_FD_183946 | JGI IMG/M metagenome (GOLD analysis project Ga0209922, IMG submission 183946) | Wastewater bioreactor microbial communities from Cape Town, South Africa - Thiocy_expt_500_biof (SPAdes) | ecosystem: Engineered > Bioreactor > Thiocyanate-remediating > Anaerobic-Aerobic ...
ATGAAGCACGACATTTACAATTATTACAACGTGCGAAAGAAATCTGTGCTGAAAATGACGAAGATAAAGAGAAAAACAATGAAAATGATTGGGATGGATCTGGTATTTAGAAAAGACATCAAATTTATATTTATTTCTTATTTTTGTATAGATGATGAAGAAGAAGAAACAACAACAACTCAAGAAGTTCCTGTTGAAACAAATAATGATTCCGAAATAGAACCAGTAACTAAAACCGAAGAACCTATTGCTGCTGCTGTTGTTGAAGAAGATACAACCGAAAAGAAACCCGATAACGAAATGGACGATGAATGGGATTCATGGTCTTGAAAAATTTCATACTTATTATATGTACATAATCAGAACAGTCTTTCTTTTAAGAGTGAACAGTTTTTTTTTTTGCTTTTATAATCTCAATAAAATAATTTTATTGTCTATATATCATTTTGAACCAAGAAGACGAGCGTCATCTATCCGAGATATCGTTTTCGAAAATATATAATTTCAAACTTTTGGAATATATTTTCTGCTTTATTTTTAATTCAAAATTGCCTCGAGTTGAGTTTTTTTTCGACGTTAAAATACATTAAAAAAAACGTTTTGTTTTCATGATTCATCATAATACGAAAAAAAAAGTCAGCCGCTATGTTCGATTGCAAGACAATGAATTGAATGAATGATTTAAACGAAAAAGAAAAAAAACGAAATTCATTTTCTCATTGCTTGACAAACAACGAACAAGCATGAGTTCTTCATCGTCAGCATACAAAACTGCTATTAAACAGCTCATGGCTCGCATACAAATTAATTCAAATGATACGAATTCGATTGTATGTCATCAAAAATTGAATCAATCATATTATTTCTCTCATTTTGTTTTTGAATATTAGAATCAATTGAATAGTATAATCGAACAATTTCTTCAAAGTTATCGTTTGAATGGTTTATTTGTCGAATGTTTACAATTTCTCATTCAAATTGTTAAACAATTAATTGATCTCTATCCATCGACAAATCATTTTCGACCATTAATCGTTCAATGGTTGAAATTTAAACGTGATGTTGAAAAGAAAAATAAAGAATTTTTCGAAAGCAAACTTAAATTACGTTCATTCGTTGATGTTATTCTTCCATCGACATTCAATCGAATGAATACAAAAACGAAAGATTTTCTTCTTTGTGAACTTTATGAATATCGAAATGCAAAGTAGAGTCAAATCAAATGTTAAAAATCGAACAGATAAATCTAAGATTTTCTATTATCTAAAGTATAAAATCAACACAAATGATCGATGAACGTCGAACAATAGTTCGTCATTTGAATGAACGATTTTTCGGCGATGGTTCGAATCATTTTCTTTGTGCAAGAATTCTACTCGAACAGATCAAACTCGATTTAGCTTGTGGAAATTCTCTCGATAAGTACGAATTCGATTCTCAAACGAAAAAAATGATGATTATTAGTTTTTTTTTGCTTTCATTCAAGTGAACAAACAAATGATCTTTCGAATCATCTTCGAAAATGTTCGCCAACTGCCGATGATATTCACGGCATAGTTCAACGTCTCTGGCTTTATACAGAATATTATCTAATTAAATTTCAAGTTTATTATTCGAAATTAACGAATGATGTATGCATAGATAGATGTTGAATTCAAAAGATTGATTTGTTATTTCATAGATGTCGAAAAAGATCAAACAAGACTATGAAGAACAAAAACGACAAGCAGCTGAGAATAATTCCATCAATCAACTTGAAACATTCCATGCCGAATCAATGACAATGGAAGCTCATAAAAGTACGATTTTCCTAAGTTGATAGTTGATTATTTTGTTGTTGTTTTTTTGCTGTAGTGTTAGGAAAATTTTCGGAAAAATCAATTATGTCAACCCTGTTGAAAAGTTGGGAGATGATTAAATCGAAATCTTCGATTTGTTCGGTTGAACTTCTCAAACGCGTCTCAAATATCTATCCAAATGAAATCGATATGTTCTATTCAAATATTCACACAATTGCAGCACTATTTGATTTATTTCAACATGTAATCGAAAGAATTTATAAACAAAAGAATTCACATCTTGTGATCTTTTGATTTAGTTTAATGAAGCTTTGGAAATGTACAAATATCTTCTTGATCTCCTTCCTTCTATTCATCCAATTCGACTGACAGTTCTAACAGCATGCAATCGGCTAGCTAATAAATGTTCGATTACATTAGACGATCGATATAAACCAACGAAAACTCTCTCATCACGTGATTATCCCAAGACAGCAAGTCAAATTTCAGCATTCGATGTTGACGAAGCATTGAATCTTATTACACTCGCTGAAAATGCTCTCCATTTAAAAGATGTATTCAATTTAATTTTGAGAATTCTTTCATTTCTAGTTTTTGTTTTTAGCTTGAGTCATGCAAACAAACACTTGACATCTTAGAAAAACGTCCGATTGTTTCATGTTCCTATGCCGATAGTTTTTTTGTTCGTTCACATTTGTACAATATTCAATCGAAACTTGTTTTAAACGATGGTAAAACACCCTCAAATGTTTCGTATATATATAATCCGATGATTTGAATTTAGATGAAAAATTGAAAGATTTCAATCGAAATGATTTTCTTTCTTTGATTGAAGAGAGTCGATCCTATTGTGCACAAGATTTACGTACATCTTTAGATATTGTCGATGTCAATCGTTTACCTGAACTATCACGTAACGAAATTGAAAAGAATTTTTCATTCGAATTATTTTCGATTTATAGAACTACAATTAACACCATTAGTTCTTCATGCTCTTCAATCTTATCTCTCTCAAGTTGCATATTTAATTCTCCTGAATTTCGAAATTGGTCTCTATCGAAATGCGAAAAATTATCTTCTCGTTGGATTAGAAATTTCGGTTTTTCTTCATGCTAAACGATGGTAAGTTCCATCAACTATCCTGTCTTTTTCTTTTCCATTAAACATCCTTGATATTTTCAGCGAAAAGAAAAGATTTTGTAAGTAAAAACTCAAAGGCACAACAACTCCTTCTTCTTCTTCTTCTCTTCGATTTCAAAGTCTCCTCTCGTCTTCATTCATCTAGGTTCACATTTTTTCTCGCTCTCAATGCTCAATTTTTCATTGTCTCACATCAACCCGATTGTGCACGACGTAAACTCGATCAACTTACGCATCATCTCTCAACACTGGATATCTGTACAAATACATCCGACGATATGTTCATTGATTTTCTTCAATCATATTCAAATTATATTCGACTTGAATATGATTTTCATACACAATCGTATGAACAAATACGAATACAATGTGAAACGACAATTTTCGAGTATTTTCAGCAACATCGATTAGCATTCGAATGGCATCGATTACTGTATCAACGCGTACATATTCTATATCGATTGACATGTTTTCAACAATTAAGAAAAACTCAAAACAATAAGAAAAAACGTTTGATTTGGAAGTAAAACAAGAAGAGAAAAAAAAAACGAATTGATTTTGATTTATTTGTCTTTCTTAATTAGTAATCGATCGAATGCCGATAAATATACCGAATTTTCCTTTTGGACTGACTCATGGTTAACATTTCTCACTCTCATCGAAGATCAACCACCGGAAATCATTGACAAATCATCTCTTTGGTTACATCCGGTCATCATACCCGACGAATCTAAAATCAGCTGTCTACCAGACTGGTCAACATCGACTGACGAACAAGTTCAATCTCAATCCATTGATGGCAAATGGAACAATATTCTCTCGCCACCACAAGTCAATCCCGGTCATTTAATCGATCTAAATTCCATGACAACCGAAGAAATTCTCGCTCTTACCAACGAACCACCGATCTTAATCAAACCGAAAACAAAAAAACTCATCGATACACCACGAGGCAAAACACCGTTTACACCCAAGCAAACCTCAACATCGAACAATTCAGCAAATATTCTCAGTACATTTCGAAATCAAATCCCCATCGATGCGTCGCCTATTTGTACGCCAAGTCGACCCGGCAAAAAACTTCCACCGTTAACCTTAGCCAACAGTAATACATCATCAGCACGTCCTCGTCGAGCTGCAGCTATCAAAGCCGATGAACGTATCCAACAAATTCATCAAGACGATCGGCCGAATACAGCCGATGAAAATCAACCACAACAACCCATCGAGCTACTCATCGATCAAATCGAACGTAAACTTCAATTCGATGACGACGATGACGAACAACCAACAGCAACACCTTCAAATGATAAACTCCTTCAAAAATGTCTTCAACTACACGATCGTTTAGCCTACGCGCCCAACGCCAAACTCATTCGTTATTTAGCCGAATACATCATTCTCCTATCTGGCGATCAAGATCCGTGGCTTATCGTTTCGCTTATTGTCGAAATGCAAGCAATTGGCTTTCGTTACAATGCTCTCTGCATTTATCAACGTAAACTTCGTCATCACAACGATCGATCAGCAACGCCAACGGGCAACATTTCTCAAGAACATCTCTCACATTATGTCGATGCTCTACATTTTCGTCCGTTAACAATATCTTATCTCAAAGATATGTTAATCAATGAACTTCTTCCAACGAAACAAGTCTGCGTATGTCTACATTTATTTACACTTGTCAATGATCAATTATTAGCTGTTCAAATTCGAGGCAATTACTATCAACCCATTCTACGACGAATCTATTTTCCGAGAATTCTAATAAAAAAGTTTCATTTTCTCATCGAATCCAATACGCATACATTACACGGCACCACTGATCATAAACGTTATTGGGCTATACGAAGATATTTCGAACAATTATTTGAAAAACTTCTCGATGATCTCAATCAAATCTATATTAGTTCGCCAATGAAATGGCTCTGGCTGCCGGAAACAAGTATTTTCGATAGTAAAAAATCGATGATCGATGATCTTCTCAATACAATAACGAATTCGTCGCAACAACGACGTTTTATTGAATTTCTTCTTCATCAAACAATCTTTTATCTTTCATCGATCGATGATATTCGTCAAGAATTATCAATACATCTCTCAACATCCATCTATTCACGTATCAATTCAAGTCGTATTCTCGAACGTTTACTCGAATACAAACAACGAACAAATCATTCACGTTCATCACAAAATCTTCTTCTTTTTCTCGACAATCATTTGCATATATTTCCTTGGGAACAATTACATTGTATGACATCATTATATCGACGAATTGTGATCTATCGTTTACCATCGCTATTATTGCTCGATGGCATGCACAAATACTATTCGGTTGCGATTGAACCAACAACAATCGATTGTCAAGAAGACAAAAATGATGATTTAACAATTTTACCAATTGAAAAAACATTTTATCATCGAATTGATGTTGATAAAGGTTATTATATTGTCGATCCAGGCAATGATCTACCACGAACGAAAGAACGTTTTCGAAAGTTTCAAACGGAAAAACCTGATCTCATTGATAAATGGCACGGAGTGATCGAGAAATTCCCAACGAACGAAGCGATTAAAGATATATTCAAATCGAAAGATGTCCTATTGTATGTATTCGAATGAAGTTGTTATTATCATCGTGTCATGTTTATTTTAAGATATATGGGTCATGGATCAGGCAGTCAATTCTATCCAGTTGATGATGTTCAAAAGAATTCGTCTCGTTTATGTGTTTTACTAATGGGTTGTTCGAGTGCTCGTTTACAATCGCTAGGCGATTTCGAAGTATTCGGCATGCCATTTGCTTATTTAACATGTGGAGCGTGAGCATTCTTCTTCGTCTGTTTAATTGATTTGTAGAAAATTTCTTGAGGATGTTCTAGTGCAACTATACTTGGCTGTCTTTGGGATGTAACCGATCGTGATATAGATGGTTTGACATTTTTTCTTCTTGAACAATTGAAAGCCGGCGCATCACTTGGTGAAGCACTACGATACGGACGTGAACTTTGTAAATTGAAATGTTTAAATGGTGCTGCACCAGTTATCTACGGTCTACCTGTTCGAGCGCGTTGAAAACAACAACACATCGATCCGTCTTATTCAAACAAATCAATCTCATGAATATTCTAGTCAACAAAAAAAAACAAATGTAGATAGGAAAACGATTATTTGTGTGACCAGTTTTTTCTTCTTGATCTTCTTTTCACACGTTAGATATTCTATTTTTTTTCTCTAGTTTTTTTTCTTTTCTTCTTTGAATAAAATAACACATCGATTGAATCAATAGAGTGCGATTACTAGTTTCGTTGTTATTTAAAAAGAACACCAAAAAAAAATATATAATTATGTCGAAAAAAAAAAGGAAAAAATTATTTATGATTGACCATTTGCATGTGATTCGAGTTGTTGAATACGTTGATTAGCTTCACGAAGTGCGATGTCTAATGAAAGTTTTTCTTCTTGTAAATTAGCAGCTCGAGCTTCGGTTTCACTGAAAAGAAAAAAAGAAAAGAAAAGAAGACTTCGAATATTGAAAGTTTTCTTTCAGAATTACGCTAATTGTTGTTGTAATTGAGCAATAGTTCGTAGGGCATCGAACCCGATTTTAGCTGATTTTCCCGACATGGAACTCGCGCCATCATCATCTTGAGATCGACGACCTAATTGGCGTCGTTCAGTCAATCCACCTCGACTAATTGCTTCGAAAGAAACACCTTCACCTGCCATTGTTTCGTCATCATCCTATGATGCAAAAAGACTCCATGATAAGATTGAATTTGATTTGAATTCGTACTTTTTGTCGTTCGGACGACATGTCCGGCCAATCGACTTGTTCCGGTCGAGTTTTCGGTACTTCACGTTTCGGTGGAGCTGTATCGACAAAACTTTCGTCACCTGTTAATTCCGAAAGGATTACTTTCGATGCATAAATCCAATCGTTACATTCATCCTAAATATCAACATAGATTATACTTCCACTCAACTATAAAAACACAACAACAACAATATCGAGAGCTCATGCACATGAACAACAAGAAGAACAAAAAATAATACCTGAACAAGTAACTGTAAAACAAAAGTCGAGTTGTTTTTTTTTGTTCTCAAATTGATGAAGTTTTTTTTCTTCTTCGTTTTGACTTACTTGCATTCGTTTGAGATCGAGAACTTCTTTTTCAGCATCACTTTCTTGATGCATTTGCTTCGTAAACATTTCCTCAGCTGTCAATGCTGCACAACATTTGACAATAAATTTCGTCGATGAATTCATTTGTTCGCAGAGAACTTTCTGTTTTTTAATTAAATTTTCAATCGGAGTTCGACTGGCTTCGAGATGATTACGAGCTTCATGCGATAAACGAGTTTGATTCGGTGCTAAACCAATAAGAATCTCAATTAACCAATGAACCATATCCGAATCAAGTTGTAAAGTCTTTAGAAATTTAACAAAAACAAAATAAATAAACGAAAGATTCAATTGTAAAATTTCTTTTTACTTCATCCGAGATTCGTCCATTATGACTTTCGACATAATGTCGAAGTGCAACAAGACCTTTATTCGCTTGTTGTAAAACAATTGTCGATTGAACACTAAAATCAGAGTGATAAATATTTTTGTTTTGTCTCTCTCTCTCTTCAATTTACATTGGTTTCGCGTCTTTCTTCTTCGTATCCGTTGGTAGATCATCACTATCTTTCGTTGGTTTGCTTACACATCCGATTGCTTTATGAATAGCTTCTATCCATTCATCCATTTGAGCGTAAAATGTTAACCAGTCACTTTCAGTTAGTTTTCCACCACTGTATGCATAGGTATTCAATTTGCTATTCCATGTTTCGAGAACATTGCTAAAGAAAATGATTGTTTGAGCAAGACCATTTTCACCTGTCATTCGAATTCGATATTGTAAATGCAAAAGATAAATGCTCTATAAAGAAGAAAATTTCAAGAATAATAATAATATCGATTTTGTTTTTACATCAAATAAATCTTTTAATGATTGTTGCTCAGCTTGATCGCCACTGTTCGTAGCCGGATGACGACTTAACAATCGTTCGGTCATGTCAATCCATTTTTTAAGATTTCGATCGGCTTTTTTCATTCGTTCTTCATTGATTAACACTGTATCACCGCCGAATTTTTCTACTTCACGTGTACATGATTCTTCCCAAAGTTTTGTCGAACTTAAATATTCAATAGCTCGTTTAATATCAGGCACGAGAATTAATTTCCCATCGATATCTCTATTTCAAAAGACAAAATTATAAACATTTGCATTGAAATTTCGTCTTTATCTTACAAATGTATTTGTCGAAATGTACTTTTCAATGTTTCAATTGATTTAATTAGCCGATTGAGATTTTTAACTGTTTCTAATTCTCGTTGTTCTTGTTCGCGATCGAATGTTTCAATAATTTCTCGCCAGCTATTTGCTGATTTTTGTACATCAGTTAAATCAATTGTATCTTTATCCATGAGATAAATCGAAAAATGACTGGCTAATGTATACCATGTTTGTTCGGCAAGACTCAATCGTTTCGAAGTTGCTAATTTATGTTCGACAATAACCTTTAGATGATATTGTTTTATCTTGACTTAGGAACAAAAGCAACAACTGTACTTTAAGTGCAATTGTATGTGCCGCCTGACGCCATAATTCCTTTTCGGAAACAATTGTATTTATTTGTTTTTCTAATCGTTTACGTTGAAGATCATATAATTCATGATATTCAGTAAGAAGTGACGCATTTTTTTGCGATTCACTTAGAGCTGTTCGAAGCTAATCGATAGAGAAAAGAAAAAGTGATGATATCATCGTGTTTTTTGTTTTCGTGTCCTACATCTCGTTGTGCAGTTTCAGCTTCTTCTGTTACACGTCGATCATGTTCACGTACATCTTCCAATTCGCTACAAGCCAAACAAAAAGAACAAATCATTATTATGAAATAAATTAATTATGTTTACATGTAACAAGTCAAAGAGAACAAGAAGAATTCTTTGCTTTCGAAACAGATGGACATGAGTAAATAAACTGAATACATAAGGCAAGTGATTATCTTCTCCTAATCGATATATATATAGAGACGAGACCATATGAGTATTATTGTCATTTTCTTTTCTAATAATTTATCCTAATGTCGACTACTACAACATCATCCTCTCATTTGATTATTAAACCAAAACCTATTCGATGTAATCCATTGTCTCTTCAAGGTATGCGAATTCAGTTTTTGTTTTTTCTAGTCTTATATTGAATTTTTCTTTATTTAAAGTTGATCTATCAGCTTGTGATTATGCGACACTACTTCGTGCAGCTAAAGTTTCCAATTCGACTAAAACTGAACATTCACCTGTAGAAATAGCCTCAGATAAAAAACGTACACGTATTCTATTTACATCTTGGCAAGTTGCTGAACTAGAACGATTATTTGCCGAACAAAAATATGTTTCAGCACAAGAACGTTCAGCTATATCGATGCGTATAGGTCTCTCGCCGACACAGATTAAAATCTGGTTTCAAAATCGTCGGTACAAATCAAAGAAAACAACAACACTCTATTTACGTACAGCATAAGTGTGCCAACCGTCGATTTAAATTGAATTAATTGTTCAGCTAAACGACGATCGAGTGCACGTTGCGCAATTAATTCTTCGTGTAAACTGAAAATGATCTTTTTTTTCTTTGTCTGTCTTTTAATAAAAATGAATTTGTTTCAAAACCTTTTTATTTGTCGAGGTACACGCGATAGAAGAGACGAGTAACGTTCACGTAAACGACTAAGTAATTCTCCACGTTCTTTACATTCGACTGTAACCTTGGCAATTTATTTCGAAATTGAAATTAAAAACAAAGAGAGATGTTAAACAAACTTGTCGAATGATTTCATGGAAAATAATATTATAAATATTTTGTTCTTCTTTGATTAATTCCAGTAAATTTTGAAGCTAAAAACACAAAATCAAATCGAATTCATCAAAAAGAAAAACTTCATTCTACTTGAGTTTGTCCACGTAGATCAATGTCTTCGATTGTCAAGCGTTCTAAAAGCGCGTCCATTGTATGTCGTAATTTCAATACTTGAGCACGACCAACGGGTTTTCTAAATAATTTCACAATTGGTAATTAAATTTTTGTGGTTTGTTCTTCGGGTTCTTACAAAGAAGGAAAAACTGTCATATGATTGAGATGTTCTTCGGTGATGGTCGTATGTTTACTATTGAAATCAATGATAGACAAACGATGATTCGACATGAAAACAAACGTCAGACATACTCATCGCGAACATCAATCGGTGCAACACCGACATTTTTAATCAAACGAAATTCTTGTGGAATAATCGTTTCAGGCAAAACAATGTCCTAGAAACAATCGAAAATAAAGAAAAAGAGAAACAGACATTCCTAAAAAACGAACAGGTTCTTGTTGTAATTCAGGTGGAATCGTCGCACGTATGACACTTTTATCAGTTGTTCGTTGTGGAAGTGCTGATTGTTTTTGTTGTTCTTGAATCATAAGAGCAGTTGTAGCTTCGCATAGAAATGATATATCACTGAATGATACGATATCGAAGATTGATTGAACAGTCAATTCATGTAAAATATAACTTACTGTCCGGCACCGCAAGTACACGGATTTTGTTCGAGTAAATAACGATATTTTTCTCGTTGTCGAGGATAATGCCAGGCATTGTCCGGTCGACGAGAAGATCCCTTTAGAAATACGAAAAACGAGTCACACATAAAATAAAATTCTTCATTCGAATTTTACTGGTTGCACAGGTCGTAGGATTTTATTTGCATTTGCTACACTTGGCGGTCCTAGATACTCGGCTGGTAAGGCTGTTTGTCGTAAGGCAAGCATTAATTCTTGTGGAAGAAAATCATTATCTCCTCGACCTGCAGCTGGTCGTTGTGATTGTCCTAAAATGAGATCATCTTATTTTTGGAAAATCAACACATTTCAACAACCTCGCAGCTGCGGTAAAACACAAGCTTGATTTCCATTATTTTCGTGTTGTTGAATTTCGACGATGCTCATGATTATTGATTAATATTCAAAGACACCATTGAATTTTTATTAATATTTATTTGTTCTCATTGCTAGTGAATCGATCATGACGATAACCTCTATTAAAAAACGGTTTTTCTTCTTCGTGCTAATAGAATCTAGCGCCGTTTGACTTCATTGGTCGATTGAGTTTATTCATTTAATCTTTTATATTCTCGTCTTCTTCTTCTTCTTTTTTTTTTACTATTAGTAAAATTTTCTAACATGGCTCGTCGATATGATACACGTGCAACGATTTTCTCTCCCGAAGGTCGTTTATATCAAGTTGAATACGCTTTAGAAGCTATTTCTCATGCTGGTGCATCGTTAGGTATTCTTGCTGAAAATGGTGTTATTCTTGCCGGTGAAAAACGTAACGTCAGTCCATTACTTGACGATGTTAAATATTCCGAAAAAATCTATAAGATTCATGATGATCTTTGCTGTTCAGTTTCTGGTATAACCAGTGACGCTAATGTTCTCATCAATGAATTACGTTTGATTGCTCAACGGTAGATAATAAACTCAAAAGTTCTTGGTTTTTTTATCAAATCTTTGTTTTTAGTTATCTATTAAAATATCAAGAACCAGCACCCATCGAATATATTGTTTCTCATTTGTGTAATATTAAACAATCCTATACACAATTCGGTGGTAAACGTCCATTTGGCGTTTCGTTTCTTTACATGGGCTGGGATAAACATTATGGTTATCAATTATATCAATCCGATCCAAGTGGCAACTATGGCGGCTGGAAAGCAACATGCGTTGGTCATAATTCTCAAACGGCGATTTCAATTCTTAAACAAGAATATAAAATTGGTGAAACACAATTGAATGATGCTCTACGTTTAGCCGTACGAGTTTTTAGTAAAACATTGGATACAACAAAATTATCGGCCGATAAAATTGAAATAGCTGTTTTACAACATAACGATCAAACAAATGAAACAACAATTCGTTTGTTAAAAGATGATGAATTAAATGTATTGATTAAGCAATATGAAGATGAACAAAATAAATTAGAAGCCGAAAGACAAAAACAACAAACCGGCGATAAAAAATAGGAAAAACCACCACAACAAATCAATAAATTTATTCTAGAACATTCAATCTTCCTTCTTCTTCTTCTTCTTCTTCTTGATTGTTATCATTTTTTTATTGAGAATATAAAAAAAAAGATATTTTTATTTCACTGTAATATCTATTGCATTGAAATAGATTTATTCATTTAAAAAAAAACAACAGCAACAACATACATGAATTTATCAATATTTATGAGTAAATTATTCACAGGAAAAAGAAAAGAAAAGAAATTCATTTATATCGATTCGACAATCTCGATCGATGTCGATGATTTGTATTCGACGATTTCTTAATAAACCAATTGATATGTCGTTCATAGAAATCAATTAAAAGATCGGGTACTAATTCTTTAGCTTTTTCATTGGAAATAAAAAATAATTTCTTTGGACAGTGTGTACATTTCAGAAGAAATTCAAGTTGTTGAGATGACGAACGTGAACGTGTAATCGATACGATACGTTCAGGTTCGAGGGATAGATAATCAATTGAATGATGAGATGAATCGGATTGGCATTTTTTTTCATTGATTATCGATGATAATTTATTATCTGTATGTTCAATTTGATTGACTATTTGCGAGAGAAGTAATTGACAATCTGTTTCCTTGAAAAAAGTCAAATTTCAAACACATATTAACTTTATTTATTAATATTTTGAATATTCAACTTACAATATTTACATTTTTTTCGTAGAGATCAATTAGATCTTTACAAAAAACATTTTCTTCCGGTTCCCATGTTGAATCAATTTCATCGTAACCAAACCATTTCAAATAATATTCGATTTCACCATTATCTAAGATTCGTTTATTGAGAATTTTCTCTACCACATAGATATCTTCATCCATCTAAAAGACATCATTTTTTTTTAATATTAATTGAGAAAAGAAAACAAAGCAAAGTTGTATATTTAGAAAAAAAAAAGAAACAAACGAACGAATAAATAAATACATTAGTAAATTTAATGTTTATGACCCATGGAAAGAATTATTGGAAAACAACAGCCAATGATTAAAATAAGTAATTCAATTGTACGAAATTGACGATTTTCATAATGAGATTGAACTTCGGGTAGAACATGAACTGTAGCAACGAAAAGAAATGTACCCGCACTGAATAACATTGCTAAACCAGTTGAATCAACCGAATACGTATCATTTACTCTCTATAGACAGACAAAATTTTCACTTTCATGATGAAAAATTATCAAATCAACATACACTTTTAAGTAAAACATAGGTAAATATCGCCATGAGAGGTGCAGCTAGAGAAAATATGAGCAGATGACGTCGAATACGTTTTCGATCGATTCCATCAGACATTAAAAATGAGACAAGACCGAATGCAGCTGGTGCCTAGAGCAAAATAATTTTTCTCTACTCATTTTTTATTCAATCAAAAACGACGACTGATTACTTTATGAAGCATAATTGCCATGAAAACAATTAATTCAACGTTGAATCGACTTGTTGCCGATGCAGCACCGAGAGCAATACCATCGGCAGCAGCATGAACAACAAGACCTAATGTTGCTGTCCAAGTTGCTTTCGATTTCGATGAATTCGGCGAATCTAACACTGGAAAAAACGAAAATCGTTTGAAAATGAAAATGAAAAATCATCTTCTACTCGAATTTCCATGATGATGAATGATTCTCGAACCACAATTATCAACAATTAACATAAAAACAAAGCCAAGAACTAACGTAATACCAATAGCTGAATGTGTTGTATCGGTATGTTTATGATCGGGATGAGCTCCTAATTCTCTCGGATGATCAGCTGTATGTTGATGAACAGGCGGTAGAACTTCATGATCATGTTTGTCATGTTTATCTTCGTGATTGATTTGATTCAAATGTCGACCGACAACTTTGGCATCGGCTTGAAATTCATGTTGAGTTCGCATTTGATTTGTTTCTAATTCGCTCATATAAAGTGCGTGAACACCTTCAGGTACAATCACAGCTAATGCTGTGCCGACGAGAAGACCAGCGCCAAGGACAGTTACATAACGCATTTTTGTCTAAGGAAAATACTTTCGAAATACAAGAAAAAGAAAAAAAATGTGTGACAATCACCAACTTCGGAAAGTGTGAATGCAAGTGGAACAAGACCGGATAGATAAGAGCCGAGAAACATGGCTAAACTAAACATACTGAGCATAAACGATTCCGACATGTCGTCAAATCGAAATCGAACAAAAGGAATAAGAACAATAATAAGAGTTGTAAAAACAATAAAAGGTTCAAATTGAGTTTTAATTTTGATCGAAAGAAAATAATTTATCGAAAAACATTATTATTGTTGTGTTTGATCGATTGATCGAATGATAAACGAATTTGATTAGAAGACTTTAGACAACCATTCATTCATTCAGGAAAGAAATGTGATGCGATTGTCAGTTATAACTTTATATAGGTAGTAAGCAGATAGATGGCGTTGATTTTTATTATTATTAGATATTTATTTTCTTCAATTTATTCAGTAGATACGATCTAGAAATCAAAAAACAATTATGAAAATTTATTATTCGAAAAAACAACGAATAGTTTGTCAAAATCAGCTGACATCTATTGAAGAAGAAAAAAGTTTAGTTTTATAGTAGATCATCCTCATCAATAATTTGATAATCAATTGATGTTATCGAATTTGAACGTGACACATTGGGCATTTGTTGAGGAAGTAACAATGAATTTGAATCTGCTATTTGTGTTCCCAGTGAACCTGAAAGAACATCATCATCGTCGTCATCGTCATTAGTAATTTTGTCTTCATCTGACATTCGTCGTAGAACAAACCATAAACATCTGTAAATGAATCGAATCGAAACAAAAAAAAGATAAAATTGCTTTTTATTTGTGTCTTACATATTTGATATTAACGGTATGAATGCAAGTGCAGCTGCTAATAGAAATGTAAAATTTTTATAATTTACAACCGTTCGAGCGTAAATCCAATTAAAAATGCAATAGCCAAGTACTTTCATAATTGTATTGATTTCAGTCACTAATGTAAATGCATTCGTTCGTTCATAGGGTTCTAACCATTTCGATATCATTGACATGGTTAATAGATGTTGATAACCACCAAACGAACAAAGAATTAAACCAACATACATTTGCCAAGTATATTGAGCAAATGCTGTCCATAACGAAGCAAGAATGAAGAATACATGACTAAGAATACAAATCATTGTATCACTAGCACCTAATCGAGTTAAAACTTTCATTCCCAACATGCTCAATGCTCCGAAACAGATGAGAGCTGCTGCTGAATAATTACCGATTTGTTTCGATGACCAACAAAATGGTGCATTGAGAAGATACAAAAGTAGAACGATAAATGCTGTATAAATAAATGAATAGGATGCATAAGCAAGAAGAGTTAATAGAAGAGCAAGAGATTTCTTTTGTGAACGATGTTTAAAACTGAATACGGTACAAATATCGAAACAATTCGATGTCGAATGTTTGTTAAGCCTGTTGGATGCTGATGGTAATGTTCGATGTCGATCGGATTTAAAAAAGAAAACGACAATAAAAATCGACATGATCTGTAGGATCAACGCTGTCCAATAGAGATCATTGAAACCTTGCCACGCAATATAATAACCGATAGCAAATGTTCCAATTGCTGATACAATCATTGAAATAGCACCGAACAGAACAAAATGAGTTGAACGTTCATGTTCATGTGTATTTTCTGTAATAAATAGATTTAAAACGAAATCTAGAATAGAAAATTTATTTAAAAAAAAACAAAACAAAGATCTATTATTCAATTTCGATTTACTTCGAACATTATCCGAACCAGATAATCCAACAAGAAATGCGGCTATATACCACCAATATTCCGGTAGATTACTATAGATAATTGTTAACCAAATAATAAGTTGAATGGTTGTGCCGATCATAGGTAATAGAAGAACGAATCGTCGACCTAATTTCGGCGTATAATATCCGAGAATATAAGTCATAACAATAATCGGAATACAACTCCAAAAATTCGTCCAAAAGAACAGATCAGCCGATTTTTGTTGTGCCCATGCTTGAGCCGTACTATCAAGTGATAGACTCGTTTTCAGACACTTATCCGATAGGTTTTTTTGCGTACTATGAAAATGAATCACTGTCGTATTCGAATAATACGGATAGAGTTGTAAATAATACGAATAAATATATTGTCCAAGTGTAAATATAATACAAGTACTGAGCGTTTGAAGACTGAGTACGGTCGCGATGGTATAACTACTAACAACGGTCATAGTCGCTCGGAGAGATAAACATAAAATCGCCAATGAATCAACGCTTTGTTGTTTTTTTTTTCGTGTCGAATAGACGATTCGAGATCAATCATGCATGTCGACAGAAGAAAAATAAGATTAGTCACGTATTTTTTTCTCGTTCAGTAAAAATTTATTTTTAAAAAAACAAAACTTAAACAATTAACATTTCATCGTTTGATTTATTCTCCTCATCAACACAAATGATTTCATCATCATCATCATGTAGCACTGGTTGATTTGCAGGATCGATCTCAGATTCATTATCAAGTGGCAATTGATCATCTTTGATGTGTCGTCGAATAATAAGTAAAATTCTATTCGAAAGAAAACAAAACAGATATTTTCAAATTAAATCTACGTATAATCCATTCACTTACATATTTAACAGAAATGAAATCGTACTTAAACCAGCAGCGAGGAGTAAGAGAAAATTTCGAGATTTACTAACAGTTTTCGAATAGATCCAATTAAAAATCGAATCACCAAATGTTGTTATAATCGTATTAATTTCAGTGACAAGAGTAAATGCATGATTTCGTTCGTGAACTTTCAACCATTTCGATAACATCGGAAATGTTAACGAATTTTGATAGTCAGCATACGGACTAATCAATAATCCGGCATATAATTGCCAACTATACATACCATGACAAATATCAAATTGGAACTAATTTTGAAATATGCATGCCAAATTTTGAAAAAATTTCAATTTTAAAATTTATCCAATTTTGGAGTGATGAAGGAAAATTTTCTAAAATTCCCAAGCA
>Ga0209922_102229_pt1 | contig 17119 bp, 15 predicted proteins | sample ThiBiot_500_biof_FD_183946 | JGI IMG/M metagenome (GOLD analysis project Ga0209922, IMG submission 183946) | Wastewater bioreactor microbial communities from Cape Town, South Africa - Thiocy_expt_500_biof (SPAdes) | ecosystem: Engineered > Bioreactor > Thiocyanate-remediating > Anaerobic-Aerobic ...
AAATAAAATAATAATGAAAAAAAAAAAAAAAATAATCGAATGTTTTTCTGTATTTTCTAATTAAAAGTGAGATTGAGAAAAAAAAAGAAAAACTAATCAGAGAAGAAAAGAACAATCGTCGACAAGGATTCTTTCGCTTAATTTTTTTTCTCCCTCCATCTTGTTGATATGAGAACCTAAAATTGTAAATAAATAAATAAATCCGAAGAATCGAAAATTATTTTCTCTCTTATTTTTTTTCCTCATTTGCGTCTGTCAATTGAATTTCAAATTTCAACTTGAGACGATCGACTATGGATGAAACATCATCGAAGAAGGAGTGTCGATCGATTCATCGTGTGGATCTATCATTGCCAATTGTACAAACGGATTCCTATGAGATCTTTTACACGGTTCCATTGGCACAAAGTCTTCGACAAAAACCTTTGATCGAAACAACGAAAAAATCGTGGAATTCATCGGCAAGATTTCGTTCACCAGGCCGACTTAAACATCTCACTGGTCCCGTTTATGTTAATATGTTCGTTGACGCTGCAACTGAATCGAGTTCAACAATGGACGATCTCTCGTCGACACGAATGATTAAAAATCTGCCGACATTGCCGAAGCGTTTGAAAGGGAAACTTATAAAGGACGATGGCGATCGATCACGTTCGTCATCAGGCGATCGTTTACTCTACGAATCAGTGGGCTCATTTGATGATTACAATAATTCAAACAAAACTCGTTCGATGAATAGTTGGCAGAATTATCATCATCCGCAATTAACATCAAGTAAAATGCTTCATGCTCGTCGTTTAGGACCAGGCAAACAATCGCTCGTATCCAGTGATCATCTATCAAAATATTCGAATACAATTTCACTTGAAAATCTCTCGCAAGATTCATTAATATCAACCAACGATCAATTATACGAACGAATTGAACATTTAACAAAATCGTTTTTTCCAAGTATTCAACAAATTCGGCACGGACAACTTTGTCCTGAATTAGTCAGTAATCGACTGCATTTACATCGTGAACAGAAAAAGTCCTTCATGCCTATCCTCTCTCGAACACGTATCGTTCATTAAAAATTCTTCTTCTTCATCATATCTTTTTTTCTTCTCTTCTGTACAAAACAAAAAATTTCTTTCAGTTTCAAATAAAAAACACTCGCAGCCTCAATTTTCAATATCTACAATCACCTGTCTATCTCTCTCGGTTTTGTGGTTTATTTTGTTAATTAATATATGAAGTAATTCAATCGGTTATGACGCAGTTGTTTAAAACAAAACAGACTTTTTTTTCTTACTAAACAGTGATTCATTTTAAAACAGAATGACGTCATTCTTTCATATTTAAACGCCTACGTCTACCATATATATAAAGAGACGGTTTCGAAGTGCAAAAGAAAATTTCGTTCATTCAATGGAGCAATTAGAAAATTTCGGGCCCAATGATGTGCAAAATGGTCGACTCGATCAAATGTTTCGTCAAATCGGAATCAACGATGTGCAAACATATGTCAATGATATTCGTCGTGATGAACAAAATAATTTTTCAAATAGTAAAAAATTCGGTTTGAGTAATATCAAACAAATCTATCAAATGGTAAAATTCGAGACGAATGAACAAAGAAAAAGAAAGAATTGAATTTTGTGTTTTTAGTGTAAATCACTCGATAAAAACGGCGATGGTAAAATTACAGTTGAAGACGTCGAAATTCTTCTCAAAGAACTCGGTCTCGGCTTTGTTAGTAAACATTTATCTCGAGCTATATTCGATCTTGTCGATACGAATCATAATGGCCAATTAGATTTTCGTGATTTAATTGCTCTCGCCAGTCTTCTCAAACATTTATCTCAAACGAAATCTGTTCATTCGCAATAGAAGAATTTTATTATATTTATAAATAAAAGAAAGAAAGAAGAAAAAAAAAAGAAAGTTTTTGTTTTTTGTGATTGAAAAAGTTCGGTTAAAGAAATCCAGCATCCATTAGTGACTGCATATCTTCGACGATTTCTTTAATAATTGCACGATTTATAGTTGATGTGGGATTAAATGAATATTCGACAAATTGTAAATTGGATACATAATTATAAACATAATCAATTCTTGCATGAGACTTATGCGTTAAATGTGTTGAGATTATTTTATGAGTTATATCTTGACATTCTTTACACATACGTGTAAGAATCGATCGATCGAATTTAAAATCAACTTCATACATGGTTATGATCGATTTCGATAACGAATGAAAACGATTACGAAAATCATCGATTAATTTCAATTCATGTTCAGTAAACAAATCATTTTTATATAAAATACCCATTTTAACAATTGTTTTTATGATTGATTTCAAAAGTTTATCGGCATCTTTTTTGCCCGAATAATTACGAGCTAATTTATGTATATTATCTAGAATTCGGCCACTTGTTTCATCGATGAATATCTTTGCAACAGATTTCGACGATAATTTACTAGAAAATATACGCCGGATATGTAGAGAAAAAGGCAAAAGAAAAACAACATCGCAAATTACCTTAATAATTTTTTTTGTGCACGTACGCCAAGACTCAATGCTGACGCATTCGTGGGAATTTCTTCTTCGTCAGCTAGAGAAATAGAATACCGTATTATGATTGTGATTTATTAGCCATCAAACTTACATTCAGCTGCACCTTCGATTTGTTGTGCAAGTTGCTGCGAAATTGACGTTGTTTGTGCTAAATCTTGTTTTTGGTTTGATTTCGACGACATGATAGTTTACGAATTGATCATCATAAAAAAAACATCTATATATGTATGTCGATCAGTAGTAGTAGTAGTAGTCAGTCTCGTTTAACGCGCGTGATGTGTTCAGCTTGAATGATATTACTTTTTCTTTTTTTACTCTCCGGACGTCTTGTTTCTATGAGAAAGAGAAAACCAAGGACTTCTTCGTCGTCTTCTTTTTTTTCAAAAAAAAAAAAACTTTTTTGAGTTCTCTCTTCTCGTTAGAACCTTAGGCAGATGTTCTTTCCTCTCGGTATGATGAAAAATGCAATTGTTTTTGGCTTGAAAGAAAAAATAGACGAAATAGTCCGTCGAGAATGGAGAAAAAGAAGAAAAAAAAATATCTACGCTCATTTTTTTGTGTGCGTGTGTGTGTGTGTTTTTTTCTTCTCGTAGAGAACGAGAAAAGAAAACGACGAGTGGTCGTATCCCGACGTTGACTCAAATGATCGCGCCTACTTGCTCAGTTTTCTTACATGATTAATAGAGATAAATTTCAATGAAAAGATTCTGAAGTAAAATCAGATAAAACTTCAAGTTTAAACTAGTGACGTCAATTCAATGTTTCAACGCAATTAAAATTTAATCTTTTTTTGTTCGATGTTGCAAGCTTATCTTTAATTTCTTCTTCTTTTTTTATGTTTCTCTTTCAACAAACGCGTCTCAAATATTGACAAGTCATGATTATTAATATCAGTTTCAATCTATTCAACGATCGTTGACGTTCTTTTGTTTTTCAGTAAAAGAAAAAAAGACGAAGAAGAAGAAGAAAAATAGCTGATTTTAAAAGTTGACAGAAAAAGTGAAGTTCATCTTCGTAAAAAAAACAAAACAAAACAAAATCAATCACTGTTTCTTTATGTTCACTTTAAAAAGACGAAAAAGAAGAAGAAAAACAACAACAACGGAAACATTGCTTAGAAAAAAACAGGCGAAGAAGAGCAAAATAAAGTTGTTTTTTTTTGTGTTGTTATATATAAATAAATATAAAGAAAGAACATGTAGAAATGGTCATACACACACACAAAACAAAACATGAAATAATCCAGAAATTTACATTAATATACAAGACTCATAAAAAATAATTTCTTTCGTGTGTTTCTTTTTCTTGTTTTGCTATGTATATTTCACGTACATGTCAGATCACAATTAAATAACAAAAAGAAAAAGAACAACAATGCACAACTGTTGAAAAGAAAAACTAGGAAAAGAAAAGAAAATTTTTGCGAAACAAGAGATTGTGTTTTTTTTTTGAAATAAGAAAATAAAGATCACACAAATTTTCGAAAAGCATGATATAATCTCAGTAATGTTTCCATATGAATTGGCAAACAACTAGCACGTTCATTGGTTTTACCATCGATTAATAGCCAAGATAAACGATGGTAGGATTCTAAAACATTTCTAAAGAAAAACAAAAACAAAAAATGAATACGAATTCGTTCGTCTCGAATGAATTCTACCGTAGGACAACATAAGTAAAATTTGAATCGAGCGGGTGTATCGATTTTTGATCATGATTTTGAGCAAGTAACATTTCATCGGACAATTGAGCATTGGGCACGCTTATATGTAGAGTAGCTTTGAAAACACTCGATGAATTATTGACTCGTTGAATAATCTTCTCTTGTAACATCCAATCAGGCAATGGATTTAGTGTTCCAATTGTTGAAACATAAAAGCCTAAGGCCAATGGTTGTTCATGTAGGATTGGTGTTTCATTAAGATCAACTTCGGAAACAAGATATTGTGACGACTGAGCCTTTGTATGCGAAGAATTTAAAGCATTGCCATTGAAATTTGTTTGAGATACCGAGAGACTATTTAAACGTGAGAGACTACCGCTTGCATTGAAATCTAAACCGTATGTATTCGGCAGTTCGAGATCAGGCGGTGGCGATTGCATATTATCTATATCTGCATCGAAAGCACCGAAAAATGATCCGAAGAAATCATCGTCGGTTTCATTCGATAATTGTCGAGGATCGTTAGCACGTGGAACTGCTTGAAGATGCTATTTGAAAACAAAAATAGTAAAATATTTCATTTTTGTTTTCGATTTCTCACCTGTACAGATGCCGATGTTGGCAATGTGAGAATATGCGTGACGGATAGATCATTGAGAATTTGTCCGTTGGTTTGCATATTCGAATTGTTGTTATTCGATGGTTGTGTGCCACGTATTTCGCCGAATTCAATCGATTCAGGTAAAATTGATAGTAGATGATGAGTTTCCATCGAAATTAAACAAGCTGATAGTATGACAGGATGATCATGACTACGAAGGATATGACACATTGGACATGATTCACGGATTAATGTTGCACAACGAACAAGATTTTTCTTCGATAGAATTATTCCCCAATCTAACGAAAAAAAAAACATAGAAATCAATTGAGAAATAGAAGAATTTGTTTTACATTTGAGTTCGCCGTGACCAAGTCGACCTAAACGTCCAATGACAATTCGCCATGGCATAGTCGTACTCGTTACAATTCTCATAATGAAATCCCAAAGTTTTTGAAGAGCTATTTTTCTTGCATACTGAGTTTTGCGTTTGAATCTGTCAGGTATTTCGATATTAATCGAACATGTTTCGGATAATTCTCCTCGGTCATCTGAACAACTGGCTAATAAATATCGTTGATCATCGGACAGACAATACGAACAAAAGAGAACGCTGCCATTTTGATTTGTCTGTTCGGTTATATCAGCAAAGGATTTAAAACGAAAATCCGATTTCGGCGAGAGAATATACGCCGGCGTGTAGAGTTGCATGACGAGTTTAGCCGGCGTTTTCTCTTCGGACGCAGCTGGACCGAAACCTGTCAATGATTTCGCACGTGTCGTATACGAAACTGTTCGACGAAGTTGATCATAGATATGAAATGACAAACGTTTGTATTGAGTTAAACGAAGTTCCGAATCGGATTCAATCTGTTGATTGAGTATCGATTCAAATGGAATGATCTATTAGAAATAATAAAATCTCTGTATGAAAACAATCGAAATTAACTAACTTGAATATTTATCCGTGATGCTATTTTTTCCGGTAGATCTTTTACTAAATCCATATAGATTCGATAGATCGCTTTTTTGACATAGATTTCAGTATCAATATTTTCTTTTTCATTCGTCGATGAACTCATTAATTCATATCGAAATGTATCGATTAGATAGATAACAAGAAACAATTGATCTTCCTTCAATGATCCATGATAGAACGATTCGTATGCGTGCAAATCACTTGAATCGATTTGTTGATTATTTGAATTGGTTAGATTGGTTGTTGACATGTTCAATGCATCGGTTGTCGCTGAACCGGTCGTGTAAATATTACTAGCGGATAGGGACGATGACGAGGGTGTCGAAGGTGAGGGTGCTGAAGTATTATTGAAGGAATCATTGGTAGAATTCGAATGTAGATCGAGAGATGATGAGTCAGTAAATGAACGAGAATGATCACGACGCGATGTTTGATCATCGAGAAGAATCGATTCGAATGATTGAACTGAGAGAAGCATTGATAGTTTGTCTTTTAAAACTTGAGCATAGAGTTTCAATCGAGTACCCAGTGGATGTTGATTTTCATTGTCATTAAACCATGGATCAGTATTTGGCAGTTGAGTTCGATCGAGATTTTTCGTTGACAAACGAACAAGACCTTGATCAGCAAATAATTTCGTTAACGGTCGATGTGTACCTAATCGACAGAGTTCATAATTTGTCGATAGATCTCGTAAATAGATTTTGCTCGTTGAACAAACATAATCATTGTCAGGTACAACACAAATATAACTGATTTCTTTATGTTTCGAATAGGGTTCGAGACAGAGTTTATCCCAAAATTTGAGTCCGTAAGGCGCTAATGTCATCCATTCGCGATCGAACCCCGTGAGAACATATGGTATCGGTTGTGGACCACTGATTTGTTCTTCGAGATGTGCATGCTGATTTTGAATGTATAATAATTGATGAAATGATTTCCATGTCAATGGACCATCGATCGTGCTCCAAAGACCGTTGACATGACGTTTTTTCAATGCTTCAACTAGGATCGGTTGCAATGCACGTAGCATAGTGATCAACTGTTGATCGGAATCAAGTGGAAATGTCGAATAGGACCATTGATGTAACCAAGAATATTTATCAACGTCATCAGCAAGAGAATTCATGCCGAAATTTCGAGCTTGTTCAATGGCTAATCGACAAGCAAGATTTTCATATTGATGAAATGGTTTTTTCGTCTGTTGTTGTTGTTGCGGTGGTGATGATCGAATGAATCGATTTGAATTCAAATAATCAAATGGTGAAATAGATGATTCTTTTCGTTCGATAAATTCCAACAATTGAACAGTTAATTGTTCTTGAATTTGTCGATATTTAATATCATTTTTAATGCCTGTTATTTCAGTTTCATCCTCATAGAATAAACCAGTCGATGAACTCAACCGTAGATTAACAACAGCCGAAAATCCGCATGAACACGAATTATTAATCGATGTTTGTTGATGATCATAGATCGTTGATGAATGAGAATTTTTCGATTTTTCAAGATAAATTATCGAATCTGCGCCATGTATCGACAATTCATTCGGTGTACATGCACATAGAACACACGAATCGAAATTAATATCACGATATATATTTAGAATACTATCATTTAAAAGCACGTTTAATACAAGTGAGTCAATTTCCGAATGCATGGATATCGTTGGACTGTTCAATGTTTGTACACTGCCAACGGAACGATGATTGAGCGATGGCGATGAATGAATATCATTTAAACGCATGGGTGATTGATGTGGCGTTGGCATTGAACGAGGTGTTGGTAATTGACGGATGTGTTGTTGAACATTGAATGGACTCGATGAATAGTCGTTCATAGGCAGAGATTGTTTGCTAGTTCGTATGATTTGTGAACGAAGGGAAAACTGAATTGTTTGCAGTGATAGAATTGATTTCGATGGATCGTAATGTTTCTCCGCTTTTTTACTGTTGAGTTTGGGTATTGGATTGTATGATGATCGTTCATTGATGTTAGTCGATTCGAATGGAATAATAATCGATTCTTGATTGAATTGATTGAGTGTATCGAATGTATTTGCAATGTGACCAGCTGTTTCGGCAATGATTGCATAAGGTGAATGGAGACTTTGAAGTTTTTCGGATGATGATGAACCTGGTGGTGTATTGTAGATTTGTTCGACTTCATGATGAAAGACTAAAATAGACGAGATTATATTTCATTTTCGAATGAATACGAAAAGGAAAAGCTAACCTCCATTCAGTGATTTATTCAGGGAATAGATCGATACTGTTGGCATAGTTGTTGGAGGTGGTGGTAATGAAAGATTTTCTTTTTTTATTGGCGATTTCAAAGCTTGTTCAAGTGTAAGATTTGCTGATTTAATTGAATCAATGGATTCATGTGAATCAATGATTGTATCAAGATCGGACATCGATGGACCATCAGTTGGATAGAATGATGATGATGATTGATGGTTCGACATAGTTGTATTTGGTGTTAGAGGTGGATTTGTTGAATGTATTGGCGAATTGAAACTTTCATCGAAATCGAGCGTTGTTCGAGGAAGTGATTGAGTCAAAGTTGGACTTGGAGGTGTCGGTTGACCATGTTGATAGACATGTTCAGGAGTCGATGTGATCATGTTAGTTTGTTCATCATGACGAAAACGTTTCAAAGGCAATTGTAGAAATGAATCCGTTCGATAGAAATCATAGGTTTGTCTCTGTTGTTCTCGTTCGTCGTCATCAATAACATCGTGCATGATTGTTTCTTCGAAAGCAGTCGTTGCCGAACGTTTAACACCTTTGTTCGACGGTGGATTTGTTAGAGGTGAATTTAACATATTTGTTACTGATGCTGGTCCTTGTTGAGTGACACTCGACGGTGTATTTGCAATCCAATCGTTTGCTTTTTCGTTTGGATGATTTGATTGAGTATTTGTTGTCGATGGAATGTTCGATGATGATGGAGTTGATTCAATGAGAATTTCATTTTGTGTTGTTGTTGTTGATGATGATGATGATGATGCATCGATGTGAATAAGTGGAAGAGTTGATGGACGAGAACGACGATGAAATGGGACGAATGGAGTTGAACGAGTATTCGATGGAATACATTGATTACATCGACAAAATTGAGAATTATTCGGATCGGTGATAGCTGAAGAGATATCAGTCGATTTGAGATCTTGTCTAACGAAAAACAAAAAAAAATCAAAGTTCATTTTGGAGAACAACAAGAATAATCAATAAATGCAAACTTTTTATCAAGATCAATCGTATTATTTCGTTGTGCATTAATTAGTAAATTATTGGCAAATGTTTTTATCAATGAACTCTCGAATTTATTTCGATGCATTCGTGCATCTAAATTGACGAATTCATGATTGTCTCTTGTTGTCGATGATGATGCTTTTGCTTTTTTTCGATTCAATGAAAGATCGGTTTTTTTCGTCGAGTTAATTATTTCATCATTGATATCGATTTTATATACATAACATGTCGGATAATACATTCGTACATTGCCTAATACGTCAATTGAAATTGATTTTAAAAAAAAGAAAAGAAAATAGACGACCTACCTGTTGATACTTCAACAAACTCGGGTAGATTATCTAATTGTCGAATCGGATAGTTTTTCTTCCAATTCTCTCGAAATTGACTCGTATCGAGATCTCGATTGATTGGAACGATTAGCGTGCCACTGATGCCATAAGGTGCCAAAATAACTGAAGAATTTTCTTGTTGCTGTTTTTAATGAAAATAAAAGAAAAGTTTACCATTGATCGATGTAGTTCGTTCGAGATCTTTGCTTGTTAAATGATAGATCGGCTTATGACATTGAACATCTACACTTGCACAAACTTTATTATCACCATGAAGAAAAAAATTGAAATTAAATGAAAAATTCGGTCTAAATTAAATAAAATTCATCAAATATTTTCGAAGCAAAATTAATCAATCTACATTTTCACATCGGAATGATCATTGACTGGCAATAGAAACCATTTATTCAATCGAGCAAAACCTTTCAGTAATAAATGTCTATTCAAAAGAGAACATACACCCTCAATCTTTCAACATTCAAAGAAATTTTTTGTCTCTCTCGTACTTCTCAATCATATTATGCAAAGCTTTGAACAACATTGTCCGACAATCATAAGACATTGCTGTTTCATTCCATGAGCCATTTGCTCGATCAATCGCTAGAAGTAAAAAAAACACATAATTTTCTCGATTCATTTCATTGTTTATTCTCACATCGTAAATTCGGCAGATTCGTTGGCAAATCTTCATTAACTCCAAATAGCCATAACTCTCGTTCAATGTTTTGTCCATCATCGGTTGGCACACGTCGCCAAGCACAGAGCATATCTTGATTTAATGCATTCCAATATTCGATTAGTATTGGATCTTTGTAATTATCAATTCGACCCGATGAATTCGTTTCTAACCGAAAATGATTTACTCGACGAAAACATTTCCATTTCATATCATTTAAACTTTGCTACAAAAATAAACAAGAAAAATAGAACAATTTTCAAAGTCCTTCGACATACCAGAGCAAATAAATTTGTATGACAATATTCGAGACTACACGATGTACTATTCATTTTTCGAATATTCTTTTCATCGGATCATTGAGAGATAAATATGGGATTTGGTTTTTAATTTCAATAAATGAATTATTTGATGTGTATACAATCAGAAGGAAAAAAACAACAACAACAACAACAATATATATATATATATATAGATATTTATATTTAATGACATGAAAAAAAAAGTAATTGATTATTACGCTACAAGATTTTAATTTTCATAGGGGAGGTTTTCGAGTGTATTCATCATTGGTGGAAAATATCAAGCAATAGGAAGATCAATGTTCTGTTCTTTTTTTGTTTCTGTTTTGTTTTGTTTTAAAACATGGTGTCATGTCGTATATGTATGCAAAGTGTCGTTTTAAATATAATTATATTAGTTTGGTCGTTGACAATTGACGCTTATTTTATAAAAGAAAATCGTGGCATTCGAAATGGACTTGTTTATTGTGAATTAGAAGGATGGATACTGCCAGCGTAAGACGAATTTGAATTGAAATCAAATTAAAATGCAAGAATTTAATTAATTTAGATACTCATTTTTTACCGGTATTGGCTTGATTTTAGCTTGTGTACAATTAGTCTTACTGGTATTATGTTGTGGTTGTTTAAAAGCTGCCGAATGTCTTCGTGTTCGTTCGTATACAATCGATTTAATTTGGGTTATAGCAAAAGAAATACCACAAATATCGATTATTTTTCATATAAATCTTTGTCGAGACGGTTGGTTTAAATGGTCATCATTAATTCGAGCACTTTTTTCAATTGGTATAACCATTTGGAAACTCTATAATCTCTATAATTTCTTACGTGAAGATGTTAAATCTACCGATATACCGAAATGGTGTCGAGCTAAACGTTTATACATTTGTTTTCCTGTATTTTTAATTCCCGTTTGGATTGTTAATCTTGCTCTTTCGATAATGATAGCTGTTCTTTTCATTCGTCGTCATCACGGTCCCGGTTATATTGAAATTCCCGGATCGATTCATCGACTTCACGTTCATGATAAATATTTATATACGAAATATATCGAACGATCAGGCATTTATCTTCAATGGCCCGAAGAGAACTTCGATGATTCTTATATAAAATTAGCTGAAATCGCTTATATAATGGCGAATAAACGAATGAAAGTACGATTAAATTTTAATTTGCCTTATGTTTGTTTCGAACGATCGTTATACGATCGAGAAGCTAGTCAATGTTGGAAATTTGATTCTCCAACGAAAACATTTCGAATGATAAGCAATAATGAATATCAACAAAATGGTCGCGAACAAAATGCAACATTTACTTTCGAATATCGATCACCATCGAATCAATATAATCTCGGGCAAATCGTCTACAAAGGACGAATCACACCGGGACAATTGTCATTTAATAAACTTTTATATTTTCGTTTACATGAAAACAATGTGCAAATCAATGATAAAGATTTTTTATATGAAAATAATCTCAATCAAACATATGAATTCTATGAAATCAATCGGCAATTGATACCAATCGAACGAGCTTGGCGATACGGTCTTGGCAAATGTCGACCGTGTATTTTAGGACCTCAGTTATCTAAAACTTGATATGCAGTGTATCATCTTCGGAGACAGATCGTTAGATTGATCGATTGCTTTGTCTTCATGTCAGATTCGACATATAATCATTTTTTTTGCTAGCCATTTTTTTCCTTGATCAATAGATATAATTTGAATAAAGAAACGAGTTCCCCGTCGAACCTGAAGAGAATGCGTTGCATGTACTCAATTCGAGTATGTTCTCTCATTTGAATATTTGTTTATTATCAGGAAAAAAAAGGAAAGAGAAAGAAATCTCGAGGGAGATGATCTCTTGGAATAACAATAGTTATGATTAAAAAAAAATATTCTCGATATTTGATGAATTCTCTTGATTCGATACATGGAAATAGTTTGATTAAAGTGAGTATTCAGCGGAGAATTGCTTGTTGATTAATTAGAGAGTAATTGCGTTTCAGTTTTCTTTTTTCCTATGATCTGTTAAATCGATTTGTTTAATTGAGAAAACAGATAATTGAATGAGAATTTCTCAACGAAATAAATGAAAAACATAACCACACGTTTCTTTTTTACTATGTTGTTTTGCTTCATTAGAAAAAAAAAGAAAATCGAACTTCGCTCGATTTACTACTGATTAACAATTCTTGATTTTCAATCGAACAACTGTTGCGTCCTTGACCGTATTTAAAGACAACATAATTGTTATATCCTTGTTGCATTAGATACTACTGTTTGAAAAGACATATATACACATATACATCTCTCAATCATTAACTAGTTAATCAGAAGGAAAAATCGCGTCGTTTTTTCTCTCTCTTTTTACACATTTGTCATTCATTGCTTCTGCGCGTCTTCGTCGTCGTTCATCGTCGTTTGTTCAATGAAATGATATCGATAATGATCAAGTGATAGGATGTAAACGTACGAAGATACTTTTTTTTACGTAGGTAAATGATGCATATCAAGGTGATCGTTATGCGAGTTCATCCATATAAATCATCAAGATTTTTTTTTTCGTTGCCTATATAGATTTTATATAGTTGATTATTAGTAATAATGGGTAATGACATCGAGCAGGGCAAACGAGGAAGAAAAAGAACGCGAGATGATAAATGATTTGTTCCCAAAAATAAACACGATGCAACATCTTTTCTCATCTTTGTTTTTCCTTCTAATAAAAGCTGTGCTTATGTATATATATAGATATATATGTGTCTATATGATCATTCAATGAAGGCTAGATAGCTTGAGAGATAGATCAATGACTCCTTCGAAACAGCAGGTGGGCAGAAAGGAAATAGCATATATATCCAAAAAAAGAAATGTCCTTGTATTGCAAAGTAGCAGTACAGAAGAAGAAGAAAACCGAGAGTCTTTCTGTTTGTTTTTTTGTGGTCGTCATTCATCCTGAAAGAAAGAAAGAAAAGAAAGGGAAGAAGAAGAAGAAAAGAAATAGCATTGCTGGCAATATTAATCATAATTTCATTCATTTTCTCTTCCTCTCCATCTCTTTCTCTCTCTCTCTCTCTCTCTCTCTTATTCTATTTGTATCTCTTTTTTTTCCTCAATAGGGTCTTGATGTAATTGTGTACGTTCTTCGCGTATGTGTGGTCAAATTTATAGTTTTCATTTGTACGTACGAAAGAAAAAAGAGAGGGAGAGAAAGAGACATCAAGAAAAAAAGAATGTATAACGGCAAAGATATGATATTAGATTAAAGCAAACGCCTACTCATTTCTTACTCTCTTTCTCGAGTTTTTTTTTCTCTCTAGATTTTTTGCGCCAAAAAAAACAAACGACGACCCCGTTGACAGTCTCATGCTAATCGAGCGTTGACTAACGCATCGCCACTACCACTCCTTATAGAAGCAATACACAAGAAATAATAATAATAAGAAACAAAGAAAAATCTAAACCACCACAGTCGAAACCAAGCAAACAACGTCAATGGCTAAGAAATCAAAAGACGCAACCGCTTCACCGGCTAAAACTGAAGCAAAAACTAAAGCCCCAGCAGATCCTGAAAAAACTCGAAATCTCGTTACACTTTTAAATACATTGGCATTAGTTATAGCCATTACTGCTTTTGTTCTTCAATTATTTGCAGTTCTAACTCACGCATGGAAATATCAAAGCACTAGTGTTCAACCTTTACTTGCACCTGATGGTGGTCGGCCCGCTCAAGCTTATGTTGCTGATGACAGTAAAATCGAACAAGCCTATGGTTTATTCTCTCGTAATGTTAAAGTTTACTCGAACAGTGACGAACAATTAGGTTTAACAGCTAGTACACGTTTTCCACGTGTTGACAAGGGCCATGGAGATTTAAATCAATGTCTATCTCAAACATCAACCTATCGTGCAGCTTTATTAACATGTAACAATCGTGTAAATTCACCATCGGTTTGTCATTGTCGACGATATCCATATTGGAATGCAGTTATTTTCTTTGAAATTGCTGCATTGATTTTACTTGGTCTCGCCGTTGTTGCCATTGCTCTATTTACAACACAATGGAAACAATTATTGAAATTAGCTGGCGCTGGTTTAGCATTTCTTGCATTTTTATTTTTATTGATCGGTGTAATTTTAATTTTAAGTCATCTTAAACGTGAAACACTTACAATTGCCGATACATATCCACATATTTATTCACGACTTGCTAATCAAGTTGGCAAACGTTATCAATCGACTCTTCATAAAGTTGCTCGACGTGAAGCTCATGAAACCTATCGTGCCTATTCATTATTACCAGGTCAACATCCATATAATACAACACATTTTCAACAATATTCGCAAGAACAAAATGCTTGGATCTATCTTCCTTATACAAGTTTAGCTAACACAAACTATGCACCACATTCAGCTAGTTCACAAACAACAACAACACCGCGTCCTCTTCGTAATGCTTATGGTCCACTCATTTATGAAAATGATGTCTTTGGAAGTACACGTGCTTGCATTGGCTATTCAACTATTCTATCAATATTAGCTACCATACTTGCATTACTTTTACCAGCTATTCTTGCTTTTTCGTTTCTTCAAGCTAAAACTCTCGGACCTAAAACAACAACAACAACAACAACCGCAACAACTGTAGAAACAACATATATTCCAGTTCCTCAAGATGTTTCAGGCGAAACAATCCCATTAAATCAAACAACTGTTGTTGTTCGCGAAGAACAACCAGTAGTAACAACAACAACAACATCAACAACTCGTTCATAAGAACACAAAACAATTTAAACTAAGCTAAAAACAATGATTTTCATTCTTATCGTTTTCTATTCATTAGTTACAATTTTTCTTCATTGGACAGTATGTTCTTTGTTCTTCTCTGTAGATTAGTATCTCGTACGCACACACACATACATATAACTATTTATGTAGTTCTATTTTAACCTTCAGCTTTTTCTTTTACTCAAACACGTTTTATGTTCAAATTTTATGCTTAAGGATATTTTCTTTTTCTTCTTCATTTGATGCATCAAAACAAGAAAATCTCGCATTTTTTATTATTATTATTATTTGACAAGCGTTTGAATTAATTCATCGTATTCATCATTCGCCAATTGAATCGTTCGTTCAGCACTCGACGCTTGAGTTATGACAATTTTCGGTTTGTCATTGGAAATTTTCTTCGCATTGATATCTGAATTTTCGAGTTGAGTTAGAGCTAATTCTAATGAAGATAAATATTCTTGAAAGCCTTGTCCAAGCCATTCATTATCAAGTATATCTGTATATAGAAATAAAACAACATTTTCCTTTCTTTATAAAAAAAGCACAAATCGTATGTTGTTTATACCGAGATTTGGCAGATTATTTTTTACATCTTGTTGATATGATGATGATTGACAGAGTGGATTCGTGAGATTATTTAACCGATCATTTAAACATAATGAACGTAATTGTGATAATTGAAGTAATGGTGCAAGAGATTTAAGTCTAAAAAAATCGAAAGAATAAGGACACACATACGATCTTTGACTTGATGATATGACGTGTTGAAAGATCTTCAAGAACAAAATAGATCTATCTTGTTGACAACTGCATAGACAGACAAAAAAGAACGGAAATCTTCTCAACTGAAATAGACATGTTGAACATATCTAATCAAACAGAAACGTCTTGTTATCAAGATCGATGCACATGTATCAAAAGATAGACAAATGTCAATCATAATCAAGGTTAAGACAAGTCTTTCGTTTTCTTTTCCTTTTGTTTCTATTCTTACCCAGTGAGATAATTTCCAGCTAGGTTAAGAATTTCAAGACTATCACATGCTTGCAAACCATCGAGTGATTGAAGTTGATTTTGTGAAATCGATAGAATTTTTAATTGTATCAATGTTCCAAAACCGCGAACATTCGTCAATTGATTATTATCTAATTTTAAAACGAGCAAATTTCGACAAATGCTCAAGCAATTTGCATCAGTTAGATCTAAAAAATAGATTTTCTTAATCGAATCGATCAATTTCTACGTATCGTTATTCTTACTCCGAGAATTTAAATCAAGAAAAAAAATACTTTCAGCATCGAATTGTCCTTGCTCATGTTTGATTTTATCGATTAAATTCTCTGTGAAAAAATAATAACATTTACATTTTTAGATGTTTAGAGAAGAAAAGCATCGATTTCTTTACGTGATTCAGTCATAATCTAAAAGAATAAATAACGGATTTATTATTATATCTGACATTTGTACAAAAACAAAAACGAAGAAAAAAAGGTTATTTTTTTATTCAGGAAATCACACAATATGATGGATATCTTGTACAACAAACACAACGTTGAGTCGGTGGTTGAATACGAAATTGAATATCATCGTCGAAATCATCTTCGTCATCATCGACAGCGGTCAGTAGAGCCGATTGACTTTTTGAATTAAACATTTGTAGTTCTTCTCGAAGTTCGTCTTTGGTTAATTTTTGAATGGGTGTAATAAAATTTTCGATTTCATCTCTACAAGATAGATAAATCGATATTGAAGAGAAAAACAAAAGTAATAATAAAGAGAATAGATTGACATTTAATCATGCATAAGATATGAGTTTAACGCGAACTAACTCGTTCGTGACATATTTAATTAGAGTTAAGATAAATATTTATATTAGGTTTGAGAATATTACTCTCGAAAGATCTATTATTATTATTCTTATTATCGGTTCGATTCGAATACTAACTCGGAATTTTC
>Ga0209922_102246_pt1 | contig 16983 bp, 20 predicted proteins | sample ThiBiot_500_biof_FD_183946 | JGI IMG/M metagenome (GOLD analysis project Ga0209922, IMG submission 183946) | Wastewater bioreactor microbial communities from Cape Town, South Africa - Thiocy_expt_500_biof (SPAdes) | ecosystem: Engineered > Bioreactor > Thiocyanate-remediating > Anaerobic-Aerobic ...
ATGATCACGAAAGAGATGATGTTGACACGAACGTGTCGATGAAACACAAAATGATTCGAGATGAAATAGTAATTCAAGGAATTTTGTGAATGATAACGACCATGTTCGACTTGACATCAAACGTTTTGCTGATGACTGAAAAGAACAATCAGAAGATCTTTTTCGAAAAAAAAGTCGTTCAATTACTTCTCGACAATGTTCGCAATAGCTCCACATATAAATTCCGTTTGTTGGCGGTGTTTTCGGAAGATTCGATGTTGTTTTATCGATATGTTTGATACGTATGACTAATTTCATTTCTCCATGAGCAATTCTAGATAATAAAAATCGATTGAAGAGAATCTTTTTAATTTGTCTTTCGAGATTTACTGTCGAACATGATCTTGTAATGGTTGTTGACAAGTTTTACATGGTGCATCATTCGTAGAGAAACAATGTTGCTCAAGAAATGAGCCTAATGTCGTATCATGAATAGAATATGCTGGCATTTCGAGAATTTCCGGTTGACGACAAGTTAAAAGTTTATTTTGAACTGTACAATGTGCACTATAGAGAATTGCAATTTGAAGATGTAAACGAAGATCAAGATAAGGTGCAAAAATCGTTTCGAGAGGTTGATCACGAGGTTGTTGCTGTTGATAGGTTGTTAACCAATCATACCAACGACGACGACGAAAATGGCATCGGCCACCAGTAGCTCGATAATGTGCATAGACTGACTAAATGTTTTTTTCAAAAAAAAAAAAAAGAAGAGTTTTTTTTTTATTATTTTCATTGTCATTTGATTCTCCTACTTTGGTGTCATGGTTAACACCTGGAATTAGTGTTTTATCTTTGATAAAATCATGTTTATCATCGACATGAATAAGTTCATGATTATACGGTGAATTATAAAACCAACTGAATGGTTGTTGTCTATCGTCATCGGGTGTAATACTCATATTACGTTCTTGTTTTTGTTGATATTTGGAATTATAAATATTCTGATAGAGTAATTCACTTGGTAGATATTGTTGATTTTGACAACGAAGTATATATGGCACATGATATTTGACATATGGTGAAGTCGATAGTAATAATCGATTGATTATTAAATCAATAATCGATTGTTTTGTTGTGACAATTGTGTCAATATACTGTTCGAGATTGAATTGTTTGATGAATGATAAATCGCCTTCATTCGGTATGATCTGTGCATAGCAATCATTGAGAAAAGCTTGTTCTAATTGTGAACTATATGTTATAAGTAAAAATAAACGCATTATTGATTTGACAACTTTCAATTGTTCTAATGTACCACCACGAATTAGAACTGTACAACCGTATTCCGGTGGACAACCAGCAAAGAACATCAAACGTTTTTTACAACCATTTAAAAGTTCGAATTCTTTGATTTGAAAATATTCACAATGACCTAAAGGCGCTCGAATATTTGACGGTAATCGACTGTCAATTGAGCTCATTATTGATGTACATAAACATTTAGCTAAACGTTGCATAAGAATTTCTTTGACATTATAAATAAAAACTGGCCCATTGGATATGATTAAATCTTGCGCGAGACGACTGACAGTTTTCTCAACAACGAGTATATCAGGTTTGAAATGTAGATTGATTTTATCGACATACGATGAAAGATAATGTTGTTCTTGATTAAGAATTGGCTCGAGTGTAGTTAAACGATGATCATCACTGCGTTGATATTCAATTTGAGATTTGAGAAGTAAAATTTTTGGATTGACAATTTTCGATGGCATACTACGATGGATAAGATTTTTAGTAAATACACAACCGTGTACGATTTCCGTTTCAGTTTTTAATCCACCGGGTAATTTTTTGAATTTAACATTTCGTCGAATGTCATAGTTTGGTGTTGGTGAATCGGGTGATATCGATGAAACACGAACAATTTTAGCTAATGTTCGGCAAGTATTCAAAATAATCGGAAACCATTCTTGATCGACATGAAATTGAATAAGAATTTGTTTCAAAAGAATTTCTTCATATTCAGTATAAAGTGAGAGAATTGAATTCGATGGTAACGATTGTTTGATCAATGGATTTTCATCGGTATCAATTGGCATATTGAAATCACTGATTTCTTTTTTCGTATTCATCGATGATGATAAGGAGGAGGACGGTTCATCAGGTGTTGAATTAGCTACTTGAGTATTGAATTGAACAGAATTATGATCTGTACCGATTAGAATTCCTGTTGGATTGACTTCTGTTGATGGATCACGTTCTAATGCACGCTATTGAATAGGAAAAGAATGGTGAATTATTTTGAAAATCAATGTTTGTTGTTACTTTGCCGAATTTGTAGAGCGTTTGATCAGGTTTGAATTCGACGAACGATGTTTGCGGTTGAATAACAGGTTCGAGATAAGTTTCATTGAGAAAACATTGACCTAAGAGTTTGGCTTCGGTTTGTACGGATGCACGTTGATTTTTCATGAGCCAATCGATGATTTCTTTGCCAGTTATACATTCGATTATACGAAAACGAACGCGTTGCTTTTGCATTTGTAGACCTTGTGGTGAACGGAAAAGATCGATGAAAAGAGTTTTCAAATTGAAATTTGTATTTGTTCGTTGTTGAGGTGGAAGTTGTTGGGAATGTTGAGAATTTAGATTTGAATTTAGAAGATTTTCATCGTTTGTTGAAACGGGTGTTTCTGAATCGACATTGAGCGAAAGAGGATCATTGGAAGATTTCGATAAGGAAAAATGATCAGAATTAAATGTCGTATCAGCTGATAGCAAATCTTGAGAATAAGATTGATTGTTTTGTTGAATAATTTGTTGAGAATTATGATCGATTTGTGATGTTGTGCCATTGGATATCGATGCTGTTGCTGCTGCTAATGATGATGATGATGATGATGAAAGATTCGCAGCAATCGATGGTAGAGCCGTTGGTTTAGGTAGTTTTAATAATGTCGATGAACAATATGAACACAGACGAATGTTTGATTCGCCATAACCAGCTAATTTAACTTGAGGTTCGTATGAACAACATCGATTGCAGAAAAGAAGGCCACAGATACGACCTACAAAAATTTATTGAATTCGAATAGGAAAAATAAAATCGATTTTCGATTTACAATGATGTCGTCGACGAAATGGAGTGAATTTTTCTTGACAATTGTAGCATTCTTTGCCGGCACTATCTGGCATCCAATGTTTCGTTTGATTAGAATTTCTTTCTCCACCAAAATTTGCTAGCCGTCGAAGCATCGATTCGCCAAGAAAACGATCATCGGACGATCCTGTCGCCTCCGCAGGTTTCGGAGGATCACTCATCGAAATATCCGAAGTCTTTCGTTTTATTTGACAAAAAACAAACAGAAAATAAAGAGATAGTATGTATATGTAACTCAAATATGATTACAATTTGTTAATCAAATCACCAATGATGATTTCCGAATGAGATGGCAGCAGCAGTAACTTCCTGAATAAATCGATTACAAAACTTCTATTGACATTTCCTTTCGATGTTTTCTTTTTTTTGTTTTCCTAATCATCAGAGAGAAATCAATTAACAAATTTCTTTTGCCAAGTTCGATCGATTCTTTCTGTTAACAAAACAGAAATGACCACATTCAAACGTGACTTCATATAGTAGAAAAATAACAACACCATCAGACTATCAAAGTTAATCATACAATAAGTCTCTCTGTCTCATTATTAGAACGATCAAAGATAGATGACAAATGCAGACTAAATTGATTCGTATCTAAATACATAACGGTTGACACTATTATACTAATTCCTTGTTTTGTTTCGTTTAACATCGAACGTACCGATTGAAAACTAACTACATGCGTACGTACACAATGAAAACGTTTGATCATCGGGCGTTGAATTATACAAATAACATCAGTTTGACAAACGAGAACGAGTTAAAAATCGATTTTATTACAAAATGTCAATAATCATTAACGAATTGAAATCATAATTATTTTTCTCTCTCTCTCTCTCTTCAACAAGTTAATTTAGTTTAAAGATCAATATATTTATATTTCAGTCTGATGATAGGTATATAGAACATATGTAAATCGGAAATCGAGTAATCATTATTACAAAGCCATTCATCTATTCAATCGCTTCTAATTGGACGAGAGCAAAATTCGAATTTTTTTCTTCTTCGTCTTCTCTCCTCTCTCTCTCTGTTTCTCGATTTTTTTAATAAAACAAAAATTAAGCCTGTTTCCTTTTCTTTTCTTTTCTCTTCTCTTCGTTTAAGCTACGTAAACAACAAATACCTTTCTCCCGTTTTGATTTAACAATTTAATACATCCAATCATAATTCAACAGTAGCTATTGAAGAAAACGAAAGTACCCCTTTCTCTATATTTTTTCTTCTTCTTCTTCTTTCTCTTTCTCTTTTTCTCTCTTTCTCTACCAATCAATTGCCATACAATCGACACGAAGCCAATTGCACCTAGTGATTGTCATTTATGTCTCGACACGATACAATTAACTAACCTATTCTCGGAAGGAAGAGAGAAATCGAGAAAGAAAGAGCGAGAGAGCAAACGAGAGAGAAAAAGAGACATAAAGTATCACGAAGACATTCTCGCATTTGATCGTTTTGAACAAGATGACAGATATTAAATCCAAGCAAGACAAAGAAAAACATGAACTTAATTGGAAAACTGATCTTTATACGTCCCATTCAATGAGCAATTTTATTCAACAAATAGCATCAAACAATTCTGGTAAAGAACAATTAACCAATATGGTTATGAACAATAATAATAATAATAATACGGACAATTTCGATAAAGAAGAAAGCGATAGTTTAAGTGGATATAGTGATGATGAAAATCACAAACGAAAACAACGACGATATCGGTATGTAGAGAACTTTGACTTGAATGTATGATTTTATTGTATCTTTCAGAACAACATTTACATCGTTTCAATTGGAAGAATTAGAGAAAGCATTTCAACGTACACATTATCCTGATGTATTTATGAGGTAAATCAATATGCGTATATATTATTTACTTGAGAAAGGCAAAAGAGAATTTCGTATGCAAACATTTTTTTTTTGAAAAAGAAACAAACGAACGCATCAAATCGATTCAAATCAATTTTTTTCTCTTGAATAAAATTGGTTACTCGCGCAGTTGTTTGGTATCCGTTTACTTCAATAATCGTCAATCACTTTAAATAAACGAAATAGAAATAGTCACTTACTCTCTCTCTCAGCTACCTATAACGATGAGAATTTCAAGAAGAAGAAAAAGTTCCCTTTTCTTTCTCTCTTTCTCTGTGTATTGCTTGTATACACAATATTCTTCTCTCCCCACTTATCTTTGATTAACAATTATATGAACTGTATAGTAAGAGAAAGAGAAAAAAAATTGTAGAGGTACTTATTGTTAAGAGCTTCATGCACCTCCCCAATAGAAAAAGAAAAAAAAATCGATGTAATGATGTTTGTCTATCCCGACTTATTTCTTCCTTATTTCAACCAATCATTTACTTAAATACCTATGTCAACACTTGAATATATCAGTTTTTCTTTTTCTTCATCGTTCTAACACACAGCGGGAAATTGTTATTATAGACACTTATCACACGAATAGGAGAAAAAAAAAGCGAATGAGCGAATGCAATTGATTGTTTTTCAGTGATAAATTTCGATTAAACACCTCTGATGATATTTGTTTAAAAGCAACGACTCTTTCGCGTACTTCTGTGACAAAAATGAGACAAAAAGAAAACGCAAACACTACCTGTCAATGAATAATATCAATTTGTTTTTTTTCCTACAATACACGATACAATAGCGTATTAAGAACAAATGAATGAATCAGATGTGTTTATACACGTATTCAATTGATTTTCAACTATAAGATCAGATAATCTATGATTAAAAAGAATTAAATATTTTGCTTGTTGTTTTGCTTTGTTTATTTCGAAATGAAGGAAGAAATCTCTTCTCTTTTTTTTTCTTATTGTCTTCAGAGAAGAATTAGCAATGCGAATTGATCTAACTGAAGCACGTGTACAAGTTTGGTTTCAAAATCGTCGTGCTAAATGGCGTAAACGCGAAAAAATGAATCCATCCTGTGCTATCAATTCATCATCAACATCTGCAACAATATCAACTCATCCTTTACTTGCCAATACACATGCACATCCGTTATTTACACCACCAGCAAGTCTCCTCACTCGTTTAAGTTCATTTTCTCCAGCCGAAATTCTCTCATCATATTCATCATTGACATCGACATTTTTAAACGCAACAGCAGCATGTTTACCTATGTTTCCACCGGCAACACCATTTTGGCCATCGACAAATCAACTTGGTGCAACATATCCTAACATTGCAATTTTACAGCAAATAGCTCAAATGGCTGCAGCTGCATCATTAGTTTCGACAACATCTTCAGATAGTAGTGACAAAGATCTTTCCAATCATGAACAACAACGTAAAACTCCCGATTCAAATGAAACGAACAGTAATCTGTCGATTAATCCATCATCATCATCATCATCATCGGCAACAAAAAAACGTAAACGTTCAATAAGTGAATCGAATGAAACAACATCATCATCATCATCGTCATCATCAGATCAAGCGATCTCATCGGTTACAAGCTTCGTTACACGATCTGATCATGATGAAACACGACGATCGTCAAGTATCGCTAATCTTCGTCTCAAAGCACGTGAACATACAACAAAACAACATGATTTATCATCACCAAAATCGACACCAGCTATTGGTGTTGTTCAATAGATAACGAAACAAATTCAAGAACATAATCTAAATCATCATTTAATTATTTGCTTGTTTGTACTTGTATACGCATAGCCATTCTTTCGTTTTTTCATTCGTTTTTTTTTCTCGTTTGTGTGTGTTTCTTTTCTTCTTCTTCTTCTTCATTACAGACAAAAAAATCGAACGTGTAGGTGTGAGAACAAATTAAATCATTTCCGCGTCTGTTTTTTAATGCCGTCGCATCAAACAAACAAATAAATATATACATATACAATATATATATACACATACAGGTGTGGGTGGGGCTGTTCATTTCTAAAGAATATTTATGTTCTAATGATTGTTGGCTTAAGGCACATGATGTGTCAATTAGGATCATTGACAAAAGAAAATAAAATCGCAAGTAAAGCAGGTGTGTTGTTTCACTTTCTCATTCTCTTTGTTAATTAGTATACGTGCTGGAAAACAAAATCGTTTGGTTATGAAATATAAATCGACCGACAAGTAAATGTGTCACGTTTTAAATTAACTCGACAAAAGTTTCAAATTGAATGAAAGATTGATGAGAATTTATTAGCAATAATAACGAGATTAGAATAAGACAAAAGGAGAAAAAAAGCTCGAGTTGTTTTTTTTATATTCAGTCTTGTGTTGTATCCAATGGATTTGAAATTCGGCCAATCGCTGCAAGACGTTCCGAGAGCGAAAGTTCTTTTGGTTCGGCTTGAACTGGTTTTGTTTCGAGTTGAGTTGTTGATACACTGGCATGGCTGTCACGTGCTGTTGTTGTTGATTTCGAACGACGATTAGGTGAAGTCGTATTGATACTGCGACGTCGAGGTTTTGTTGGTTGAGATGTTTGCTGTTGACGACGAACAGCACGAGCTTCGGTTTGAAATTGAAAACTTTGATCTTTTTTTGCTTTCGATTGATTGTCGGAATCGGAGTCTTGACCGTCGGTTTTCTTTTTTATTGTCGAACGATGCCGTTCGCGTAATAATAAAGCCACGAAGACACCATTCATTTTTTGTGATGATTCAAATTGAATGAAGATACCTTGACGAAGAACAGGCATTTGTTCATGTCGAATACCGTATTGAATCGGTAAGATCGGTGGTGAAACTCTGAGCGAATTAATAGAATCGTTCTTTTCGTTTTTCAAAGATTTACTTGTACAATCCGAGATCTTTTTTCTGTGCGTGTTGTTCACTGACAGTTGTTTGAACGATTTCCTCATTTTCTGCTTTATTTTTCGAGAATGTTACATAGACAATTGCTTTTGCAACCGTATCTAAACAATTGATTGGCTGTTTACAACAATCGAACTAGAAGAAATTTTTATTACAGCGAACAGCTTGTCGCATGTAAGCAGCTTCACGTTGAATACATTCTTTAATGTATGCTTTGTTTTCAGTCGGTTGAGAGAATTGTTTCAAGAGTGAAACATCTAAATGAATATTTTCTTTTTGTTTTGACAAGAAAAACGGAAAAAATGATTAAGCAAACTGAAAACCTTCGCCTTCATTGAAAAGAAAATCGAGTGGTTGAATAAGAGCAGAACGAGAATCCGGAGGATTACATAGAATAACTTTGCAATTGTCAATATGAAGTTCATCGAGACTGACATCAATGTAACGTTCTTTGAAAATTCGTACACCTAAATATAATTCATATTTTCGATTGATTTGAAAAATTTTTCATTTTCATACGTTTTTCTGTTGCTCCTAATAGTTTTATTTTTGCTTGAATCTCCTGAATTTGTTCATCTGTTCGTGCACCAAATGCGTAGATTTTCGATTCAAGTTCTTCAGTCAAAACCAAAAGTAATTGCAGTAACAATCCTCCACTGACATACGCTAGACAAATATTATCTTTCTTTGTTAATAATTTTCTGACAGTATGTGCTGCAACACAACTCGATTTATCTTGAAGATATAAATGATGTTGTTGAACAAGTTGATGATTGGCGAGCCGTTGTTTTTGTGAATAATGAAAAATGAGTAGATTCGGGCAATGATAATCAACGGTAAATGTGCGTTTAGTGAGATCAGCGACAGATCGAACACGTTTCATTTCTTCGTTGGTTTCAAAAATTGAAATTACAGTTTCCATACTAAGAATTTGTCAATGAAAATAGTTAATTGACGTTCGAAGAAAAAAAAACATACTCAGTTTTAATTAAATTTACCCATGCATAAACAGGCAATTCAGCTGTATGTTGTTGAACTTCTCGAATACTTTCAGGAAGTAAATCTTCAATTGATAAGGCTTGAGATTTAATTCTACACAAATTACGTACGATTGTTCGAAAAAGAAAAAGATTTTATTTGAAAATTGGAATCTACCGATTTCGTGATAGAGCTGCAGCAAGACGTATACGATCTTGTAGAATCGAATTTTCGATACTTGTCACTAACGGATCATTTGTATCCGATTCCGATTGATCGTCGAGATCAGTCGGATTATCACGTGGTTGAAATTTTCGACTTAAATAATCGTAGAGAACAACCGAGACAAGACTAACTTCATCTTTCAACTAAAAATCGAAAAAAAAATATTTCAATGACATTACAATCTAATGGAATTACATCAGAATGATTGCTAAAGAATTGTGTCTCGTCCAAAAGTTCTTCGACTATTTTCTGATCTAAATAAAGAACATACTTTTATTTTCGTTTGTTTGCTTTTTGACTCAAAGTACAAACATCGTAAAACAGAAAATGCTAATTTTATCGTTCGACGTTTCTGTTGTTCATTGGCATAGTCTATTTTTGGTACATCGATTGTTACTTTTTTCACTTGTACTTGTTCGTCTTTCGTTGCTGATAAAGCTTTGAGAACGGGATTGACTTGATCTTCTTTTAAACAATGATAAATTCGACTTGCATAACGGAAAATCGTTTGAGTATATTCCGATGGTTCTTTACGAAAGAGTTCTTCTAATAAATCTCGATTGATTGAACTACGTCGATTGAATAACGTACCGAATTCTTTCATTCGCGTACGTTCTTCTTCGGTAAGATCATTGTCATTGGCTTTGCTTGACGACATGATTATTCTTTTTATTGAATTATTGATTTAAAAAAAACACAATCACGCGAGATTGCGTGCGAGAAATGATATACAACCTTGTTGAAATAGAAAATTGACTGTTTAAGAGAACAACTGCGCAAGAGAAACGATCATTTAACTGTTAAACTATTGAATTTCCTAGGTAGCAGCCTCTATATGACCTCGAAAGCGACATCATCATCGTTTCTGTTTTATTTTATGGCGGAATTTTGAATTATTTATTGTTGAAATTGAATGAAGGAAATACAAGATTGAAGGAGTAAATAGTTTCCGGTTTTTTTTTGATTTAACCAAGTCGATAACGAAATAAAAGTGGATGTCTACTTTTTCTTTGTCGTTCTCGTTGACGTTGATCGATTTGAAATTTTTCGAATGCTTCTTTAATTAAACCATCATCGATCGTTTCTGAAAAGCAAATTTTATTTTCATCATCATCGATAATGATATCGATATTCTTTGTTTGCAAATAATTAATTAAGAATTGAATAAATCCATCATCTTCAATATCTCGTTTACCTAGACGAGGTGAAAATGCAAGTAAATTCTTCGACAGATACCGACTGTTATCTCGGCTATCACGCCAATGATTAAAATACGGTCGAGATATTGATGCACGTCGATCACGAGAGATTATATTATAGAGACTATTTTTCGGTAAACATTCCAAAAAATTATCGATTTGTTTATCGTGTTCATCATTAACAGTTTCAAGGGATGATATTGCTTGAGTTAAAAGCGAAGCAAGAATTACAATACAAACTAAATTATTTTGAAGAATTGTTTTTTTTTGAGTTTTTTTTTTCTCTATATTCTTTTACCGTATGTGTTCGACATTTGAGTGTGACGATCTTCGAGAAAGAAATTTAACAAATGAACTCTATCGTTTTTTTCATTTTTTAGTCTAGATTTCGCCTCCGTCTAGTAATTAATATCAGACTAATAGAATCATATGCCGACAATAGTTGTCTAACATGCAATTGACCGCTTTAGGTTTCAAGTCGTGAATTATTCTCTTTTCTTTCTGATTCTGATCTATTCAAAATGAGTTCTAATTGAGACACAAAAAAAAAGAGAAATTTTCGCCGAAGAATTGTTAAGTTTTAACTGGCTTTCGAGAACTAGTTGATGGTACTCTACAAACAAAACAAAATTGTATTACATTTGATCGGAGAGTGAGACGAACTTTAAACGAGTTTTACTGGATTCCTCGTTTGAATCAATCCAAACTCTACTATCGAGATCAAAACTTCGTAAGACTTTCGTTTCTGGTAATCGATTATCGAGTTCAATTGTTTGACTAATATGCAAACGATTGTCATTAAATGAAAGTGCATGTGAAAGATCGAGATTCGGAATTGTTGTTATACGTTGCCATCGACGAACATCACCATTTAGAACTTGTAAATCCGGGACAATATGTGGTTTAGCTGTGTGACGATTGATATTAAAACCACCGGCAACATAAATACTTTCGTTATTCGTCGATTTGTCAGGAATAATAAGAACTAATGGTCGAGCACGAGTCAGTTCTAATTCAGGACCATATTGCCATTGATCATCTTGTGGATAACGAAGATGAAGATATTCGCCATGAGCTATGGAATCATTGCCGAGAACATCGAAACCTGACGAAAGACTTCTTTAGGAAAGAAAGTACGAGAATTTACCGCCAATACAATGTATCTGACCATTGTATACTCCGACTCCTGGTCCAGTTGTAGGTGCCTAGATTTCCGATATTCTTTCGATTAAAAACAAAAAGATTTTTCAGATCTTCGATTACAGGCAGACTGGGAAGTCTCAACCATGATTCAGGTGATTTCTGTAATGTGAATGCGAAACAATCAGTTAACGCTCGATTATCAAGATCGTTTCCACCGACTATAACAATATGTCAAATCAAAACACACACACGCATAGACAAAGATTTCTACTAGCATAAATATAATCATCATCCACACATAATCCAAAACCAACTGACTAGAAAAAAAATACTTTCTCTCTATCTTTCGTTCAAACCGATTATATTACACTCGGTAAAGCCTGTGTTGGAATAAGTTTTTTCGTTTTGACATCATATTTAAAATCACTAAAATGCAAATATTTTCTTTTTCAAATAAAAAATCAATCTACTTCAATGGTTTTTTTCGTTCTGATACTCGAACATCATAAATATATCCTATCCATATGCACACACGACATCAATGATCTATCCTATTCAAACCTCCAATAATATAGATATATTTTTCTGCATGAACGATAGCATAACGTTTTCTCAATTCCACCTTTGCTAATTCCGTTAAAACTTCATTCGTTTCCATCACAATATCATCTTCATCTTTGACTAATGTCGATGAATGAATAACAATCGATGGTTTACCTAAATCATTTGTTTCATGTCGAACATCTTTCAATTGACCAAAACCTCGTCGTAAACTCGTCGTATTATATTCTAACAACAATAACAACGAATCTATTTTTCACATTCGATTCTTTCTCACTACCTGCATAACATTGATCCTAGAGACAACATCATTTCTTTTTTTACATTGAAAAATTCTCATTTCATCATACAGTGTAATTTGATTTACATTTGATACTAGTGGAAATCGGTTCTCTTGTTAGTCGTTGTGCTTGAACAGAAATAATTGGCTCTTGAGCACATCGAAATTGATTTGATAAAAGAAAATTCGATGAGAAATTCATTGTCAAAGAAAAGCAAGTAAGTAAATATCGAACAGAAGATGTCGTCGTTTAAATAAAACGAATTTTCATTGTACGAAATCCATAAATGACGAACGACGATGGACGGTTCTATGTCGTTCTTCTTCATTTGTTTGAAAAAATAAATACATTCTACGAGTTTGTTTTAGATGTCGACAGATACGACTGCAGTAGGAAATCCTACGGAACCAACGACGACGACTCGTCGTGCCGAACCACCTGTGAATGTCTACGTACGGATTCGTCCGTTTATTGGCGATGAAATCGCTCGTGGTGAAAATCAAAACATGCTTTGCATACGTGACGAAAAACGTATCGCCGTTAAACTCTATCCAACAGCTACGAATAACATTCGGCCAGCTCAAACTTCGTACAATGAATACGAAGTCACACGAATCTTCGATTATCACACGACACAACAGGAACTATTCGAGCAAATACTCGAACAACCAACGGACGAAATTTTTACAGGTTCAAATTGGCTTTTATGCACACTCGGTCTAACCAATAGTGGCAAAACTCACACGATGTTCGGCACACCGAAAGAGCCTGGTTTGATCCCGCAATGTTTATCTCGAATATTCTTACACGTTGGCTGTAATATCGACACGAAAGTTCTTTACAAACCCGATGGTTTAGAAAATCTGGTTCAAACAAATCAAAATAATCTTCAAGATGAAATCAACGTTCGAAAATACATCTTCAAAGATGACAAAGACGATATACGTCGAAATCGTTTGCAGAATGTCATTCAAGATGACTCATCGATTCTCGATGATCATTCAGTCGAAGACGAACATTATTCCGTTTGGATCTCGTTCTTCGAATTATACAACGAAAGCATTCTCGATCTACTTGTCAAGCCAAGTACAATGAAAAAACGTAAACCTTTACGTTTAATGCAAAACAGCGAATCGACAATCATCAAAGATCTCATTCAAATACCAGTTTTCGATTTAAACGAAGCAATCGACACGATTCGATTCGGTTACGCCAATCGTGCGACATCGAAAACCGATCTCAATGAAGCATCATCACGTTCACATGCCGTGCTTTGCATAACATTGATTACATTCGATGAATTCGAAGAAGAACCAACAATGAGTCACATGTACATTTGTGATCTCGCTGGCAATGAACCATCGACTGGCACGGGCAAATTACTAGCTGAAACGTGTAATATTAATACATCGTTGATGACATTCAAAGATTGCATTCGAGTTTTAAATGAAAATCAAACAGCGAAGAAACAAATGCTCTTACCCTATAGAAATAGTGTGCTAACGAGTATATTTCGACCATTTTTCATCGGCCGTGGTCGAACAATTATCTGTTGTAATGTTAATCCATGTGCCACGTTTATTTCGCAAACAAATGATCTGCTAAAGTTCAGCGCACTCGCACAGAAAACGATCATTGTGCCGGTTGAACCAGCACCGAAAAAGATCGTCGTCGAATCGAAAATCAAAGGTCCAAAACGATTAGGTCAAGGCACACGTGCTATCGGCGTAGGAAAGAAGAAACATCATCAAACGAACGACGATTATGACGACGACGATGATGAACCTTTGGAAGTTCTCACCGATGAATCGGGCGTGCCGATTGATACGCAATCGGTTGCCTATTGGAAATATTGTACGAAGAAGGCAATTGAACTTCTACAGAAACAAGCAGCATCTCGTCGAATGTATTTCATTGAACGACATGAAGAACGAACGAAAGCTATCGAATATATTCTCTGTCAACGTGAACAAATCGAAGAGATCAATCAAGGCAAACAGACGCTGTCTCAAAAAATAGAATTATTAAATAAAAATGTTCAAAATGAAAAAGATCATTCGAAACAATTGAAAGATAAACAAACGGAGATTGAGAAGAAATATCATGATCTTTCGAAGAAACATCATCAATCAACGCAAGACAATGAAACATTACGTTCACGTTTGAAATCGACTCAACAGAAGTTCGATTGTTTGAATACGGAATATAATCAAATTCTCGAACAAAATCGTCAATTCGAACAAAATGAATTTAATATTAAAAGTCAAATGAATGATGAAATCAAACAAATTAAAACGGAATTCGAACAAGAAAAGTTCGAACATCAACAAACACGAAAAACAATCGAAAGTCTCAATGAAAAGCTCGTTGCTGAACGAACTCAAAACGAAAAACTTCAACAAGAACTGAAAACTATTCATTCGAAATACGACGCACTTCAAGTCGAAGTTCTTCATCTACGAGAGACCAAAGCCAAGGAACCAGTTGTCGTCGAACCACCACCACCACCACAACCAACAACAACCACGCGAACAATGCGATCGAAACGAAGTGTTCACGAAGAGGTGGCGTGTGTTTGTTTTTCATTCTTACTTAAACTCAGTCGATTTTATCTAGGATGTGCAAGATAACAAGAAAATCAAACACGGTACACCGGATCGACCAGTTTCGACGAGCACAAAGAAGATTCCTCCAAAACCGACTGTATGTTTTTCACTTTTCTATTTGCTTATATCGGATAGATATTCGATTATTTTCTAGGGAGATGAAGAAAATCGTCGGCCAACACCAACCGTACTTACGAAAGAAAAAGCGAAGAGTACGTCGATTCTCAAGAAACGACCATTGGCACCATCGAATAGTGCTGATTCACCGGCAGTCATTGGCAAATTAACTGCCGAACCAACAACATCACCCGTAGATCTTCAACCTCCTCCTTCATCATCGTCGATTCAAACGGCAACAATGAGTCCGAAACCATCAGCTATTCAACGTTTTCAATCATTTTTCAAAAATACGCCCCCATCAGCATCGAATCGTATTATTAGTCAATTGAAAACGACATCAGCTGCGATGGCATTTGGCTCGTCTTCACCTGTAGCAGCACCAGCTAGTCCTATTGCTCTTCTACAAAAATCTACATTAGCAATGAGAAAACAAACACCGAAACGACGATATAAACTACGTAGTCGAGTCAATTCGAATCAATAATAATTTTTCATATATATATATACTTCTATGTGTCTTAGATATTCATTTTTCCTAAGTTTTTTCTTTTCTTTTCTTTGTATATCACTGTGTGTGCATGTAGATAAAAACAATGCAAACTTTATTCTTGAACGAAATCGAAAAATGCGTGTGTGTGTATGTATGATAATAAAGAAATAAAATAGTTTTTTATTTGATTCTATAAATCATATTTCACTTGTGCTGGTGATTTTAAATTGATATAAACATCGTTTTTCGATGAACCAACAACACGTACGGCCATGTAATTTAAAAGTGCTTCAACGTTGAGTCCACTCTCAATTTTCGGCTATTTTAATATTTTCTTTGGCTGCTTCTTTGTCTTTTACAGCTGTTTCGAAATCTTCTGGTCGTCGAACTTTATTGACTTGTAAATCACGTAGAATAGCATAATATGGATCAAATGATTTCTTCATTTCTTCAAGTAGTTTTACTTGAAAATATCCTCTCATACTTTGAAATGCCGTTGTATCGTGAATAGCAGCTTCGCCAGCTGATTGCAAAATTCGTTTATAACCTTCGTAATTTTCGAATTGTATAACAATATCATAGAGATGTGTTTAAATGTAAAATATGGAATAGCAACTTCATCAGTATTTAATTTTCCTATGCCGGCAATTATTATTGTAATACAACAGCAAGCAGCACATCCAGCAGCTTCCATTAGATATATTTAGATGTGGTTTCTGATAAGAATTTTTTCTTTACACATTGCAATATTTACTTAGTAGGCTTATGCTTATGCATGTTTTGCAATTAACAAAGAAAGTAAATCATACATTTTTTTTTCTTCATTCTGTCAATTTGTAAGTAATGATACTTTCAGGGAATAGTGAAACAGGAAATGCACGTCGACTTGGACAACGATTTATAATTCTTCATTATTCGCCATTCAAAGCAGTGTAGGGTTCTTTTGATAAATACTCTTTTTTCGTTTGATTCTACTTTATTTGATTAGATGGGATTGGATCGTTATTTTACTTGTTTTATATACAGGTATCATCATACCTTATACAATATCGTTTCCATCCGATGAAGATCAGAAACGAACAGGTGTTCATGTTTTAGTTATTCTCGATGTTCTCATCGATTTTATGTTTATCTTTGATATTTTAATAAGTTTTCGGTAATTCTATTATTTTGTTTTCTCAATCGAATTTCTCTGATTTGTATTTTCTAAAGAACGACATTTGTTTCGAAAGAAACGAATGAAGTGATTACAGATCCAATTTTAATTGCAAAACATCTTGTCATTGATTCATGGCAATATTTTAGTGCCGATGTACTTGGTGCATTACCTTGGGATATTTTATTTTTTGGTAATGGAAGTCATTCGACAATTCGTCTAGCAAATTGTTTTAAATTAGCTCGATTATTACGACTGGTGGCTTTTGTTCGAAATTTTCAAAGAACTGAAT
>Ga0209922_102250_pt1 | contig 16971 bp, 25 predicted proteins | sample ThiBiot_500_biof_FD_183946 | JGI IMG/M metagenome (GOLD analysis project Ga0209922, IMG submission 183946) | Wastewater bioreactor microbial communities from Cape Town, South Africa - Thiocy_expt_500_biof (SPAdes) | ecosystem: Engineered > Bioreactor > Thiocyanate-remediating > Anaerobic-Aerobic ...
TGTTTGTTTAGATCGTCCGTTGGATATCATTATTTTTAATTTATATTATTTCCTTTACTCTTGCTAATCCGACTAGTTTTAATTTCAACGATTGGAAACGATCAGGTTTATTCTAAATTTCGAACCAAAATTGTTGAGTCTCGATATTTGTATTTAGTTCGATCGGCAATTTCAATTGTTGAAGAAGACAAGCGATGTTTCGCTTGTACGAATATTCCCGATATTGAAATCAATAGTCGATGTATTGTACCTTGCCATTATAATCAACGATGTTACTTGAAAGCATCACATGCAAACGCAACATGTAATGAGAAGACGAACAAAACAGGAGTTATTTTGTGTTTGATTTAGTAACGGATCGTCGTTGTACGAACGAACATTGGATTCGTGATTTACTTGTTGATGGTTGTTTAACATACAATGATCAATATTGGTGTATGTGCTCGACAGATCTATGTAATTCCGGTGACTTCACATCGATTCGTGGTATGTTTTCGATTTGTTCAATGAGATCGTTTGATTTTCTAGTACGAACATAATAGGTTATGATGATTGTTCAAATGATCCATGTCCATCGGGTACAACTTGTTTGGATACAAAAGATGGATTTACATGCATTTGTCCACCTTGGCAAGAAGATTGCACTTATGGTAAACGAGTTTTATTCATCAAAGAAAAAAAAATCTTTGTTTATTTATTTTTTTTAGCTTCGAATGTTGGCTGTTCGTGTAGAAATGGCGGTCGATGTATCATGGGTCTTGGCACATACATTTGCGAATGTCCCTATGGTTACAATGGTTTAAGTTGTGAAACAAGTAAAATCAATTCTAGATTGAACAAAAAAGAAACAAGCGAATTTATTTCATAGGAGACATTTGTATTCCAAATCCATGCATGAACGGTGGCTCATGTCAATCTCAGGGATTGATGGGTTTCACGTGTCAATGTCGACCGGGTTTTCAAGGTCTTACTTGTCAGATATGTAAGTATTTAAATACTATGAAGATTAACTGGTGATAGATTGACCTTTAATGATATTCAATATTAGGTGATGCTTGTGTACCAAATCCTTGTCAAAATGGTGGATCATGCATTTTCGATGAGCCAACAGGATCATTTCGATGTAGCTGTCCACCTGGATACACGGGTCGTACGTGTGATATGGGTAAATCCTATAATTCAATTTTGTTTGTATTCAAGGACATGAATTTTTTTTGTGTATATCAAGGTAGTGCATTAACAACTGCACCTCCACCAACACCACGTAATCCGTGCGCACCAAATCCATGTTTTAATGGAGGTACATGTCAAGCAACAAACTCGGGCAGTTTTATGTGCATATGTCCACCTGGATTTCAAGGATACTGTTGTGAAAGTCGTAAGTTATTCGTCGAATAATTGTTACTTCATCGATAAAGTGTGATTACAGGTACAAATCCTTGTCTACCAAATCCATGTCAAAACAATGGCTTATGCACACCAAGTGGTACATCATATGTCTGTGCATGTTTGACCGGATATACTGGACAACGTTGTGAAACACGTAAGAATTTGTTAAGTGTGTTCGAATGTCTCGTTTATGTCATATTGATATGTTCAGGTGATCCTTGTGCGCAAAATCCTTGTCTCAATGGCGGGCAATGTATGGCGAATAACGTCGGAGGTTTCTTGTGTCTATGCATGCAACCATACACTGGACCACGTTGTGAAGATCGTAAGTTTTTAACAGTTGATTACATCTCGCTGTATATGTTATGATTCTTACAGGTACTGATCCATGTTCCAGTCAGCCATGTCAAAATGGAGGCACATGCCAAGCACTCAACAGTAATAACTTTCAATGCATCTGTCCACCAGGATATTCAGGCTTTGACTGTTCCATTCGTAAGTTCAATATTGATAAAAAGATACTAAAATACCAGACGATTGCTTTAGGTGATCCATGTGCTCAAAATCCATGTTTGAATGGTGGTCAATGTTTTCCAACTAATATCGGAGGATTTACATGTCAATGTCCAAATCCATATACAGGACAACGTTGTGAAGATCGTAAGATTGATAGTTTTCTTCGAATAGTTTCACAATTATTTCTCAATTAGGTATTGATCCTTGTGCAACTCAACCATGTCAAAATGGTGGTACATGTCAACGTACTAATAGTAATGTTGGATATCAGTGCATATGCCCACCAGGATATTCTGGTAGTCGATGTGAAATTCGAGATGCATGCACACCAAATCCTTGCACGAACGGTGGAAATTGCCAACCAACGAATGGAAATACGGGATATCAATGTCTATGTCCACCTGGTTATAGTGGACAACGATGTGAAATAAGTAAGATTCGTGTAGAATAACTATGTTGATTAGTCTCAAATTATACTCATGAAAAAATACACATAAAAATGTATATGTTTTTAGGAGATGCTTGCACACCTAATCCATGTTTGAATGGTGGACAATGTATATCAAATAACATCGGAGGATTTACTTGTCAGTGTCCACCTGGATATAGTGGACAACGTTGTGAAGATCGTAAGTTTTTTCTCGAATAGATTTGTAGTGCATGGACTGTTCTCATCATTAGGTGATCCTTGCTTTTCTCAACCATGCATGAACGGTGGTACATGTCAACGTACCAATGGAAATGTTGGATATCAGTGCGTGTGCCCGCCTGGTTATACAGGTTCACGTTGTGAAACAAGTAAGATTCGTAGATGATAGTTGCAGATTTTCGATGACTACAGAAAACGTAACAAATTTGATTGTGTTTTTTAAGGAGATGTATGTACACCAAACCCATGTTTGAATGGTGGTCAATGTATATCAAATAACATCGGAGGTTTTACATGTCAGTGTCCACCTGGATATAGTGGACAACGATGCGAAGATGTCGATGGTTGTGCTACTCAACCATGTAAAAATAATGGTGTTTGCGTTAGTTCAGGTGGAGGTGCTTATACATGTCAATGTCCAACTGGTTTTGAAGGAACAAATTGTGAACAATGTATGTCGACAAGAAAATAACACATTCATATTTTATTTTTCATACGTATTCTAGCTGATATTTGTGGCGTTAAAAATCCATGTATTTGCGGTACATGTCAAAATGATCCAAACAGTCCTCAAGGTTTTCGTTGTTTCTGTCCACCTGGTTATTCCGGCAATCGATGCGAAAAATGTATTCAACTCATTTCCTATCCCATATCATTGAATAATTCTTCTTTTGTTTTAGTACTTAGTTGCTTAGATAGTGGAGAAGAATGTATCAATGGTGGTGAATGCGTTCAACGACCACTTGGAGATTATGTTTGTTCTTGTCCTTATCCATACTGTGGCCTTCGTTGTCAAAATCAACGACCATTCTGCGATGGTAAATGACAAATCTCTTTTTGTTCGTTACATTTTCTTCTCTTTAAGCAAATACAAATTCAAATTCAAATACGAGTCCAGCACCAACAACATTAAATCCTGTTTGTTCAGCTAGTCTCTGTAATAACCATGGTACCTGTCAACATGCCTACTATGGAACAGGTATTCTATGTGTTTGCATGCGAGGTTGGGCTGGTTCCCGTTGTCAATATGGTAAGAACTATTCTCGTTTATCTTTCAACAGCAAAATGTTTCTTGTTTTTAGCCACACGTATGAATATCGATTCTAGCAATTCAACATTGTCTTTACTTACAACTATTCGTCAATAACGAACATAATTTTAATTTTTTTTTTCGAAGACCATTCATCCATTTATTTCATGTTATTATTACACACCAAACATTAGCTTCTTTAATTGCAGATATTCTTCTTGGTTTTTATGACATTCGGAACAGTATCTATTAAACTAACATTTGTTCTTTTCTTTTTCGTTCAGTTTTAAATAAATAAAATTATTATTTAAAAAGCAAAGACAAAAATTCTATTCGAAAACAATCAACCAATTGCATGTGGCGCTAGTTTTTCATTGCTTCAGACATAAATAATGAACATCATCATTCGTTCGTTCTTTCTCATTGATATATTTTTGCACAGCAGCAGTAAGACAAAACACAACACAGAGAGTAAAAACAACAAGAAGAAACTCGTGTTTGTTTGATTTTAACGAAAAATTTATTCACTTATGTCAGATGAAGAAGAAATGCTCGATGATGGTGAAGAAGATGAAGAAGAATATCCTCATCCAACATTAGAACCGATCGTCGATGTTCTACAAATCGATAATGAACTCTCATCGACAAAATATCGTTTTAAAAAAAATGAAATTATGCTTTGTTATCATGGTTTGCTTTTATATGAAGTTAAATGTGTCGATCATAAAATGAAAGAAAACGATAGTGGCAATTTTCATCGGCCAACATATTTAGTGCATTATTGTGGCTGGAGTTCGAAATGGGATGAATGGGTTGATGAAACTCGTCTAGTTAAAATGGACGAGCATGGCTTAAAAAAACAAGCACAATTACTTCAACAACATGGCAAAGGCAAGGCTCGATTGAAAAATCTACGAAAAAATAATAGTACAAGTCCATCGAAACGAACCACAAGTCGATCGATATCCGATCATTCAACGAACAATAATCACGATTCAGTCAATAACAATGAAACATCACATAGTAATAATAATAATAATAATACGATCGAAGAAACTCCGTCATTATCTGGTCGAAGTGATACGGGAAGTAGTAGTAGTAGTAGTGTAACAAGTGAATTAATCTCAAATACTGATTCTCAAGTAACAAACAATGACATCAATGAACCTGAAACAAAGAAATTCAAACGAAATACCAATCCACCGATTAAAATTAAACTAATTAACGATCTACAAACAACGACTTCATTCAATGATTTATCACCAACCATCGTTGCTCAACATGAAACATGTCAACAACTAACACGTCGATATTATTCATGTCAAATGGAATGGTTACAATTTCCGTCTGATCTCGTTGAAATCTTAATCAACGATCGTGATTTAATTAATAATCAAAATTATCTTCTCTCAATTCCACCACAAGATTCATCATTAATTATACGTCAAATATTTAATAATTACCTTGAGCAACAAATCAATGAATGTTCATTAGCTGAAGTTGTCGCTATAAAAACATTAATCTCATCATTAACTGATATGTTTAATATTGCCTTAGGCAAATGTTTACTCTATCGTTTCGAACGTTTACAATTGAAACAATTATTAGAAAAAGATTCGACGATATCACTTTGTGATTATTATGGTTCAGTACATTTAATAAGATTTTTCTGGCGTATTAAAGATTTATTACGTGAAATGAGTGCAAATACGAATCGAGATGAATTCGGTTTACTATTAGGACGTATTCAACATTTTTTGAATTATTTATATGAAAATAAAACAATATTATTTCCTTCAAATGAATATGATATATGTTCAACAGAATATTATCGTTGTTCATTGCAATGTTTTCAATAGATTCAACAGCATAAAAACATAATCTCTTTTGTTTTGTTGTTTTTTTCTTTGTATTTTTTATTATATTGTTATTAAATAGAGAACGAACAAATAAAAGAGATGATAAACTACGAGATGATTATGATGTTGACAAATGATCTTGGTTTTTTTTGTTTCTCCTGTTGATCGAATCATTCAGCTGATCACTATCAAGTCTTTATACAAACATCAGAAGGACACGTGGTGACTCGATGAGTTTGAAAGGTATCAGAATTTCGTCTCGAACGATGATCATGTCGACATTTCGATGATGTCTTTGGAATTGTATGCTCGAGACCGAGATTTGAAAGACTGGCTGCAATTTTTCGAGCTCGTGCACGACGTGCTTCATCAGCAGATGGTTTACCTTTAGATTTTTTCGATGGTGATGAAGACGAAGAAGTTGATGATGCTGATGTAAACAGTGAATCAACAGTAGATGTATCTTTTGAATGCATAACTAACTGTTGTCCAAGACCAGATTGCATGAGACCACCATATGATGGAGCTAACGGTGCACCAGCAGGAATAGGACATGCTGAACCACCGCCCGCGACTACTGGAGGTGCTACAACAGTAACAGGACGAGGAACAGGAACTTGTTGAATATTCGGAATAGCAACAGGAGTAGGTACGGGAATGGGAACTGGTTGAGGAATACTAACTGGACGAGGATAAAAGCATACTGGAGGTGGAGGAGGTGGGGCAGGTATACAATAGGAGCAACAACATGACATTGCACCACCGAACCATTGTGGACTGAAACCACCGAAAGTCGACGGTGTAAGTAATGGATTCGGTAGACCAAACGGCATATTCATGACCATGCCTAGATTACTTGGATATTGATAACTCATAGGTGCTGGAGAATACATATTCTGAACGAGTGGATTGCATGCCATAGGTAATGGTGTAGCTGCTGCCATCATTGGCATCATTGGCATCATTGGCATCATAGGCATCATGGGCATCATTGGCATCGATGGACAACTACCCATACCACCCATACCCATGCCCATGCCCATGCCACCCATTGAAGCCATTGCTTGTCTTTGTGCAAATTTTGCTACTTTTCTTTGCATCATTGGCATCATCTGCATGGTTGTATTGCCCATATAATAATTTCCATAATTCCATGGAGACCCTAGGAATCAACATTTTTTTTTCTCAAATCTATTCTACAATAATTGACATAAAAACATGTTTACCTCCGCCAAACCCCCGGCCATACGGTGGTGGTCCATAACTTTCAAATGAACTTGTATAACCACCACCATATCCATACATTCCATAGGGATCTGATTCATAAGGACCGTATCCTGGAGGTCCCGGATAATATGGATCCTCATAGGGTCCGAAATTCGGATCGAATTGTGGTTGTTTATTTTTTCCTGATCGACTTCCCATAATTATTTTCTATCGACTTTCTTTTTTCAATTCACTCTCAGTAACGTTTTTTTCTTACATCATTCAATAGCAAACAAACGAAAGATACCTAGCTATTTTATCATGTGCGTATACACATACATATTTATTGATGATTGGTTTTTTTTTCTACTCGATTCACAATAAAAACTACGTACGTATCTGCTTTTTACCTATAAAATTTTTCCTTTCGCTACCGCAAATTATTCATGGTAAGTCAACCTACACACCTGAGCGTATCAGCAATCAATTTTGTTTAAAAGCAGTCGATATTTCTCAACCTTGTATAAGTAAAGATTGTCTATCAATGAAGGTTAAATGATGTCATAAACAAAATATTCTTCTTGACTTGATGTGCATCATTTCTATTTTACTATGCAAGGGCCTTTTTTTCTTCATCAAATAAACACATTGATCAATGTTCGTTTGCTTCTATCATTAACAATTATCGTATCATATTCCGAGGACGAAAGTTGTTCGTCTTTTTTAAATAACAACAAAATTTATTGGTTTTTCATAAGACACAATGATACAATGAGAAGAAAAAGATAGAGAGAAAACTAGAATTCACGTCGATGATATCGATCTGGATCATAGTATGACGTGACAACAACACGATTAGCAAATTTACGTCCACTTAATGATTGTTGAGCTTTTTGACATTCGCCTAGCGATGTAAATTCGACAAAAATCTAAAACGAAGAAGAAGAAGAAAACATAATCGAACCATTCAATGACAATTCTTCGTTCGTTTTTTACCTTTCCAACGCCTGGTACGTCAACTCCCGGAATAGGTCGTGGTATTTCCAAACTTTTCACACAACCATATTTACCACATTCTTCTCGTACATCTTCCATAATATCTAAAAATCCCAGCAAATTCGAATCGATATTCATATCATATCGAAATTCTACCTTCATATTCTTCATCATCGCGTAATTCTTCTTCAGTAACCATATTTAGTAAACACAAAACTTCTGTTGCTACACCTTGTGCTAACATATTCATGCCCGGCAATTGAACACCAATACCACCAGGCATCTAAACAGATTATTATTGTTATTATTTTTGTTGTTGATATGTACGAATAGGCATTTACTCCAGGCATATTCTTCGCACCGACACTTGCTAATTGTACAATTAATTTCTTGTCACCTAGTTGCATACCATTCAAACCTTGAATAGCAGCTTCAGTGACATTTGTTTCGGCATATTCGCAGAATGCGTAACCTTTCGAAAGGCCAGTTGCAGCGTCTTTGACCAAATTGAAAGCTTTTAATGAGCCGAAACTCATCAATAATTCTTTCACCTTAAAATCAAAATTCGTTTTTCGTTTGATGAAATTTTAATCGAAACCTGATCGTCGGTTAAGTAATTTGGTAAACCACCAATAAAGATTTTAAACGGTGAATCAGCAACAACCGTCGAAACGAGACCTAGAAATGAATTGACATTGATTTCAAATGATGGTTGCTTTTATTTTTACCAGGAACATTCGTGTTTGGTTGATCACCACCGGGCATAGGCTGATAATCTCTTGGACGACGAATTTTCAACGATTGTCCTTGAAAAACAATGCCATCGAAAGCCATAGCAGCAGTTGTCTCGTCAATTGAACGAAACTATAGCAAAAAACAAGCCAATCAATCGATCGGTTAAGTTATTTAATCGATTCTACTTCAAGAAAAGCAAAATTTTTGTCCATATTTATTTGCACGGCAATCACCGGACAACCTTCAGTTTGCGATAGACCAGTTAAATGCATTTGTTGATTGAAAAATTCCATCATAGCGATCTAAAATATCAATTCGATTCATTTCTCATCATCGACAAAGTTCGTTCGTTACTTCAGACACACCAAATGGAATATTTCCGACGTACAATCGACGTGATTGATGAACAACATGACTGCCAAGTACGGGTGTTGCTGCGGCTGTATTCGCGCTCCATTCTTTACCCGTCAAAATCTGAGAAATTTGCCCCGATGCTTAAAAAATACGCAAACAAAAATCGTTCTTTTTTTTTGTTTCTTCAAAAACGAAAACCCTCACATTGCATAGCTTTGTATTGAATGGGTGTGATATGTTCGAAGCCAACAGGTGGTACATCCCAATATTTATACTTTTTCAACGGTTTTTTCTCTGATTTATTCTCTTTTTTTGATCGATCTCTTGGTGAACGGGAACGACTTTGTTTGTTTCGACTATTTTCATGTGGTGAACGTGATCGTCGACGTTTACTTTCGCGATCTCCTCGATCCCTGGATCGATCACGATGTCGACGAGATTTACGATCACGAGAACGTGATCGAGACGAACGCCGATTGTTTCGTTCTAGAAATCCCCAAAGAAGTTAATTATCAAACGAAGACGACGAGAGATTCTACCTGTTTCATCGTTTCCCATTGTTAATCAATTGAATTCGTTTGAAACAGTCGAACAAAATCGCGCATTATGAACCAATTGAATTCGATAACGAGCGCAGAGGCCGCTGGATAACAACATCGAATTTGAAAGTTTAATTGTCTTTTTTTTGTCAATTCGAAAATCTTTGCTCATATTTCAACTCGAAAATGATTTACAAATCGATCGATTAACTTGCAAATATCTATCTCCATCTATCGTTGACTTTGAAATATTAGTTTTCTGTTTATGTTGCCTTAGTAACTTCGATCGTTCGTTTGATTATTAAATTTTCTTTCATCAGAGTCGAAGACGTCTCGAAGCTAAAAACTCATTTTCATGTAAATTTGATCATTTAGAAGTTTTTATTTGCTTCGTAAATGACAAGTAATTCTCTTCGATTAAAAATTATCACACTTGGCAATGTGAATACGGGCAAAAGTTGTTTAATAAAACGTTATTGTGAAAAACGTTTTATTCCCAAATATATGGCTACAATTGGTATTGATTATGGTGTGACACGTTTACGCATAAGAAACTATGACATACGAATGAATATATTCGATTTTTCTGGTCATCCATTATTTTATGAAGTTCGAAATGAATTCTATCGTGATGTTCAAGGTGTTTTATTAGTTTTTGATGTGTCAAATCGTCGATCGTTTGAAACATTAGATTATTGGATCAGTGAAATGAAAAAAGAATTAAACGCCAAATTTACTTCTGTACTTCTATTTATTATTGGAAATAAGAATGATTTGAAACGAACTGTCGAAGAGAACGAAGCCAGACTGTGGGCAAATGTTCGAGGCTATCAATATTTTGAAACATCTGGTAACACAAAAAGAAAACATTCTTTTTTCTTGATTTAAAAAATGTGATTTCTCCTCGATTTCAGCGGCAACAGGTTCAGGTGTTCAAGAAATGTTCGACAGTCTTTTTTCTGCCTTAATCGATACGAATGAAAATGGTGGTACACTTCCATCGACGAATCTTCCAAATATAAATTTCACAATCGAACAAGTTGAAGCAATCAATCGTCTTCGAAATCACAAGGATAATTATGAACGTTTAGGTTTACGACATAATTGCAGCAAAGAAGATGTTCTAACAGCATACAAACGTCTTGCCAAATTATTACATCCAGACAAAAGTGACGCACCGGGCAGTGAAGACGCATTTAAATTATTATTAAATGCGAAAACAGAATTATTGAATCGTTTTGAAAAATGATCAAAGCTTCTAGTGATAGATGGCACTGTATTTTTTTTTACAGATTTACGAAAAAAAAGTCCAATAAAAATGAAAGAAATGTTGTTTTTTTTATTCAATAAAAATGTTCGTTGAAAAATCGAATTTTTTTTCTCTTTTATGAACAGACAACGTAGTATTCGTCGTGATATTAAACCAAAGAGAAGAAGATACCGAAAACCAACCAAATTTTTTTATGTTTTATTTTAAGAATATTGATAAATTATGTTTAAAACAATTCGTAATAATTGGAAGAAATCTGTGTTTGCTGTTTGTGCAGTAACGTACGGTTCGAATTGGTTGTACAATCGATATCAATCGAATTTAATTCGTAAATTCTATTGTGAACAAGCCGCAAAAATCGGCGCACAACCATGTCCAACAATGACACGTTTACATCGTGTTGCTGTTCTTCTCAATGGCAGTGCAAATAACGGCAAAGCAAAGTCAATCTATGATAAAACAATCTATCCTTTACTGCATTTGACTGGTCTCGATGCTCGAGTCTATCGTCTTGATGCATTCAAAACAAAAGATGAACTCGATGAGTTACTTTCGAAAAAGATCGAACCCGATCAATTAAATGCTCTCGTCATCATCGGTGGCGATGGAACACTAAGTCAATTGAGTCCTTATTTATATGAATCGAACATTCTCGAAAATCTGCCGATTTGTCTCGTACCGATCGGCGAACGAACTATATTTGCACGTTCATTATTTCCATTGACATCGCAGAAAAAACTTCATGATGATTTACATTTACTATGTGAATCAGTTTTTGCTCTATTTAACGGAACAATTGTACGTAAACCACTTTTAAAAATAAGTCTAGCGAACGAACAACCAATGTAAACATAAATACGAACAAAATTTCGTTGTCATTCGTATGCATTTTTTATGTTCTAGGTATGCAACAACATTCGACTTAGGACATTATTCTCGACTAGAACAAGTTCGAAAACGTCTATGGTATTTTAGTTATTTGAAATATCCCATATCATCGATATATGTATTTCTTACTAATCCATTACGATCTGTTCTTTCATCAGTTCAGTCAACAATCTATTACACAAAACCGTGTCAAGGTTGTACGAAATGTCGTTCGGATCTTGTCATCGAACAAAATGATAAACCTTCATCAACTTATTTCTCTCGATTTTATCAAGGAAGTAAAAAACCAATAGCAACAACAACAAGAACAACATCTTCAACTGTTGAACGATTAATTGATAATCCAGATTGTGGAATCGAACATCGTCTTGAAATTTCTGATAAGCCTCAGCAATTATCTGTGATAAAAACATCGGATGAACATAGTTTTCAATTAGATATCAGTGAACAATTTGAATATTTTTCTCCGGCACCAAAACAAACGTTTAATGTTCAACGAATTCGTTTTAATCCAAATGTTGATCTCTTATTGGGCAAACACTTATTGATTAATGATGAAAAATATCAACTAGTAAAACCACTTAATAATGAACTAACATCGAATGAATGTCAAATTGAATTGACTGAGAAAAAATTCAAATTTCTTCAAATAAATCCCGAGAAATTACTTGCGAAAAATGTTCAAACGGAAGTCACCGAAGAAGATCTACTTGAAAAGAAAGGCATTTTTCTCTTTCCACGTCGTCAGTGATCTCGATTATTATGTTTTCCTATTGTTATTTGTTTGTTTGTTTGTTTGTTTATTATTATAAAAGAAAAAAAAAGAAAACAAAAAACAAATCTGATGCTCATCATACTAATATTCTTCTATCGTGTTTTCTTTTTTCTTCGTTTTGTTACGCATCTATTAATCATAATCAGAGAAAAAAAATGAAGAAAACGACTTGCTGCTCTTGAATATCGCTTCGGTGAGTTGTTAAACATATTACTTTTTTTCCTCTTCTTCTTCTTCACCTGATTCGTGTGTTTTTTCTTTTTCTATAGATAAGTACTGATGTGAGCTCTTAAGTCGAGGAGCACGATCAACATCATGTTCATTAGAAACTCTTGCGTGTTTTTTACTCGTCAATGTTGACGACAGGAGCAAAAAGAAAAAGGAGGAGTTAAGACTCGCACGCGCATGATTTGCATATTTTTTCAACTCGTAGTGCGGTGGTAGTCGTAATACTCGGAGTTTCTATAGGTTAGAAAAAAAGAGAAAAAGAAAAAAAAAGCGGAATCTAACATAAACAAAAAAAAAGAAGAAGAAGAAGAAGAAGAAAAAAAGAGAAAAAAACTGGAGTTTAAGTGTGCATAAAACAATCGTCGTCTATCTTTCAGATATTAATCAAAAAGACAAAGTCATACGAAGAAAGCGTTGATCGCGAAGGTTTTGACTCATTACTACTACTACGACTACTGTTATTATTATTATTACTATTATTATTATTATCTAAGATATGAATATGTAAAAACACACGCGCACATGCATACATGTGAAGGAGCGGCTCGTTTTTTCTCTCTTCGTTTCTTTCTTTTTTTTGGTCTTGGATTTTATTTGCTTTTGAATATATTTTAAAGAAAGAAAAGAAAAGTTTCTTTAGTGACATTTTTTCTTTCTTTTTTCAGATTATACCATATGGTAAAAGTGAAAGAGAAGAAGAAAAAAGAAAAATTTACCCATAGAAATTTATACTTTTCAGCCATGCTAAATCGAAGTCGAATAATTCGTAAGTAGAAAACTAAAACAATAACAATAACAACGCAAGATTTGCTGTTTAATTAGATTAAATTCAACCGAAATCGAATCGATTTTTATTCTTTTATTCAAGTACTCTTGTGTGTTGTTGTGCATTCAAGAACGTAACCGATTTTAAATTGAAACACAGACAATGCAGCAACAGCCGTTGGCGTAATGTCCGATGGAAACAAATGTAAATTAAAACGACAAGCAAAGAATTTATTGTTCTTTTTTTTTCTAGTTGATCTGACTTCATACACACAGCAACGTCAGCAAGTTCAATTACCATTTGAAGAGATGGGCAATGTATTGCTTGACGCCATGCAAGGCACATTAATGTGTCTGGATAGTCATCATATTATCATCGATGTGTCGAAAACAATCAAGCAATATTTTGGTTTCGAACAGGTTTATTCGAAATTTTTCATCGTCGAAAACGAATTTGATTCGTTGTTGTCGGTTTTTGTTTCAGGCTGAAATCGTTGGAATTTCAATTCTTTTATTAATTGAAGATAGTGAACGTGAATTATTCTTTAAATTTCTTTCGAGTACATCGCAATGTATGTATTTTTGAATAAATAAAACTAAAACTAAAATGAAAATCATTGATTCGAGTAGTATTCGATATTTGTTATGTTCGAATGATGATGGCAATTAGTAATGAATATCGTCAAGTAAAAGTTCATCGAAAAAGAAAATTTTCTCAAGATAATGCTGGTAAAATTGACAAATAAAAAATGTTTTGATTAAATAATTAATTTATTTATCGATTTAAATTAGATGTTCATTCGACCACGGCGAATTCCAATGGTTCACTTGGTTCGATACTTGTTTTGACACTCGATGATGCATCCTACATCGATTTAAATCTATTCGATATTTATAAACAAGAATTCTACACAAAAATGAATCTATTAGGTGAAATCATATTCGAAGATCATCGGTAAAAATTCTCTTGATCGAAAAAAAACAAATGAACTCACTGGGTTCTATTTCCTAGTGGTACATTAATAACCGGTTATTTACCGCATGAACTGGCATCTCAATCAATATTTAATTTTGTTTATCACGAAGATCGTCTAGTGAAATTGCATGCACTTTGGAAATGTAAATCTCATTTTTTCTTCTTCTTTTCTTTGGGTTTTTAAAGAAAGAAAATTGTTTTGTTTGTTTTGAATTAGGTGTAACGACCGGTGCAAGTAAATTGCAATGGCGTTTCAATGCACGTGATGGTGTTTTAGTTTTTCTTCAAACCGAATATAAACTCGTAGCAAATCATCAAAATCAAGACACAATCGTTGCTCGAAATGAAGTTCTCAGGTTTAAATAAAGAAAAACAGAACGAAGTTCTTTGTTTATTTTTGTTTTTGTCTCATCATAACAATTCTAGTTCTGTACAAAGATCACAATTTGAAGAACTACAAACTGCTTGGAGACATCAATGTGCAGCGGATATCAAAGGCAATAGTTCATCTTTCAAACTAAGTTCGTTGTCTTGATCAAATCGATTTCGATTGACTTTTGTCTTTCCGTTTAGTTACATCAATCGATACCGATCCATCATCGATCCCATCGGGCGAATGTTGTATTTCGGTGCCATCGTTAAATATGTGTTTCTCAACGAAAAAACTCCAATCACTTCATATTCAGGGCAATATTTTCGATGGAACGAAACTTACACGTCCATTGACGATTCAAGATTACATTTCCATACTCATTGAACATGACAAATACCTTGACAATGAATTAATACATATTATAAATAATATATCGAGTTTAGCCACACGAATGAAACGATCAGTGAATGAAAATGAATCATCTGGTTTGAAATCGAACTGTTTTATTCTTATTCTTCCTATTGAATAATTAATTTAGATGTACAAATGAAAGAAACATCACAAGATGATGATTTACTACCGAGAAAAAAAACCGATTCAGATTCAATCGTTCGTGGTATACTGAATAATTCAATGAAATATACTCAAGAAAAACCAACCGGTTTGTTCTTTGTTTGTACATTCGTAAAATTTATTCTTCGTTCTTCTAGGTGATGTGAATTCAACATTAAATCGACTATTGAATGAAAATCCTCTAGCTCAACAGGCAAATCAATCAAAAGTAGAAAACCAAAAAAAGTTCTTCAAATCATTCATTGTTTTTTTTTAATTCTAGACGAATCAAGTTATATTAAATCCAGAAGCTATACAACAGCAACATATAGATTTTATTAAAAAATATCGATCAGGTGAAAATCAATTCGTTGATTGAATTATTCTTATGTTTTTTTTTTGTTTATTTATTTTTACAGCTAAAGCCAAACTCGAATCTCAACTCGAATCTGCTCGTACACAAGAGTTAGCTAATGGTGGTCAAGCAAATGATATTCTCAAATGCGTAGGCTTTGATTTTGTGCTATTTTTAAAAAGAAAATCTCAATGAGTTTCTCTTAATAGAATACAATTCTTATTATCTCAATTAGAAAATATTAAAAACAAACATTTAGCACGTACATTCGAACTTCAACGGCAAACTCAGCAAGTAGTCACAGCTTCAAGAGCAGAAACAGTGCTACCACATACACAACAACAACCACTACAACCTCCTCCTCTTCCTCGGCCACCCCCGCCATCATCAGCATCGAATCTTGAACAAAAAGATCTCATGAATAACTTCTTTCCATCACCATCATCAAAATCTATGCCAATGGAAGCCAATCCATCAACTCTCTACAATACTCCATCGAATAATTTCTGTTCTCAACAAAGACATCCATCGACTATGTACCGAACATTCGATGCGAATCTCCCATCATATCATGATTCGCAATCACGAATGAAAACACCGATCTTTGATGAATATCCAACACCACCACCATCGTATATGCCGATGAGCAATTCATCATTATCCGTTCATTCGTATATGAATGTATCGTTTCAAGACGCAAATACGAATTCTTCATCTTCTTTCAATCATCACAATACAACTTATCCGTTTTGAATGTTTTGTACAGTTTTATTTTTTTCCATTATTTTGTTTTCCGCTGTTGATCAACTGTGATTTGTATATTGAAGTAGAATTTATCTGTATACTGATTTATCAGTCATCTATAAATGTTCGTTTTGCTCAAATATCTGTCATCCTTATTTTGTTTTTGTTTTCATTAAGGATTGCCAATATTTGTAATTTCTGCTTCTTCTTCTCTTTTTCTTTCTATGGTTATATATATATATTATATTATATTATATTTATTACTGTTGTTATTTTCCATTCTTTTCTTTTAGTATTCGCTGTTTTTTTGGCTTTATTTTGTTCTTTGGTGTGGCTTTGATTTGTTTGTCAGTTTCGTTTGTTCTCTACAGTTTTTCCTTGGGTTTCTTTTGGAAATTTTATGGTTTCTATACGAATGACTGGTGTTCTTGTTTTAAATAAGCAGTAACTGAGAAAAGCAAACACAGAAAGATTTTAAAAACGGTTCTTTATTTTAATTCTAAAGTGGCGTCTTTAGCAGATGAAGGTTCGTCGTCGTCATCATCGTCATCTTCTTCATTGTTGAGTCGTTCGTAAGGAATATTCGATGGTTCACTGTCGCTTGACGAAGAAGAATCTGAACGTTGTCGATTGTTAGCATCACTCTCATCATTGTCACTATCGTCATCAGTCGGATTTGGATTTTGAAGTTTCAGTTTCGAATCAGGAGTGTCGGTTTTAACTATTTTAGTATCATCATTCGAAGTAGATTCATCCGATTCTGTTGAAGGTG
>Ga0209922_102261_pt1 | contig 16903 bp, 17 predicted proteins | sample ThiBiot_500_biof_FD_183946 | JGI IMG/M metagenome (GOLD analysis project Ga0209922, IMG submission 183946) | Wastewater bioreactor microbial communities from Cape Town, South Africa - Thiocy_expt_500_biof (SPAdes) | ecosystem: Engineered > Bioreactor > Thiocyanate-remediating > Anaerobic-Aerobic ...
CGCGACGTACCCGCTCACCCAGGCCGATGTCAACGCCGGCACCGTGACCAACACCGCCTCGGTGACCGGCTCCGGTCCGAACAGCACGACGGCGACCGCGACCGCGCCCGCGAGTGTCAGCATCACCGATGCGTCGGCTCTGACCCTCACGAAGTCAGGCGTGCTCAATGGCGCCGGAACGACGATCACCTACTCCTTCACCGCGACCAACACGGGCAACCTCCCCCTGAGCGGCGTCGCGATCACCGACCCGCTGCTCACGGCGGGGTCGATCAGCTACGGCACGTGGCCGAGCGGCACGACGGGGCTCCTGAACCCGGGTCAGTCCGTCACCGCGACGGCGAGCTACCCCGTGACGCAGGCGAACACCAACGCGGGCGTCGTCAACAACACCGCGACGATCACCGGCACCCCGCCCCGCGGGGCGGCGCCCACGGCATCCGCATCCGCGCAGGTCACCCTGCCGCGGACCTCTGCCATCGACCTCACCAAGACCGGCGCCCTCGCCGCCACCGGCACCCCGCCGAAGGCCGGGGACATCGTCACCTACAGGTTCACGGCGGGCAACACGGGCAATACCACGCTGACCGGCGTCTCGATCAGTGACCCCCTCACGGGCCTCTCCGCGCTCTCGTACGGCCCGTGGCCGAGCGGGACCGCCGGCACGCTGCAGCCCGGACAGTCCGTGACCGCGACGGCGACCCGCGCTCTGACGCAGGCGGACGTCGACGCCGGCGCCGTCGCGAACACCGCCACGGTGAACGGCACGGCGCCCACCGGCCCGGTCCAGGACACCGACACGGCCACCGTCCCCCTCACGCGGACGCCCGCGATCACTCTGACGAAGTCGGGCGCGCTCGGCGGCTCGGGGAACGTCGGCGACGTGATCACCTACACCTTCACGGCGCGCAACAGCGGCAACACGACGCTGAGCAGCGTGACCATCGCCGACCCGATGGCAGGCCTGTCGACGCTGACCTACACGTGGCCGGGCGTCGCGGGCGTGCTCGCCCCCGGTCAGTCCGTGACCGCGACGGCGAGCTACACGCTCACCCTCGCCGACGTAAACTCGGGTTCGGTCGTCAACACCGCCGCGACCTCCGGCACCGCGCCGGGCGGCGCGACGGTCGACGCATCCGCTCCGGCCACCGTGCCGATCCCGCAGGGCCCGGCGATCACGCTGACGAAGTCCGGCGCGCTGACGAGCGGCACAAGTGTGGCCGGCAGCACCGTGACCTTCACCTTCACGGTGCGCAACAGCGGAAACGTCTCGCTCAACAGCGTCGGCATCACAGACCAGCTCGCGGGGCTGTCCTCCATCACCTTCGGCACCTGGCCCGGCGCGGCGAACGTCCTGAACCCGGGGCAGTCCGTCACGGCGACCGCGAGCTACACCGTTACCCAGGCCGACGTCGACAACGGATCGGTGCGTAACGACGCGACCGCGTCCGGCACCTCGGCGTCCGGCACGACGGTGACCTCGCCCGGTCAGGCAACCGTTCCGCTGACCGGCACCCCCGCGATCGGCGTCACCAAGACCGGTAGCCTGAGCGGCACCGGCAAGGTCGGCGATGTCGTGAGCTACTCCTTCACCGTCCGCAACATCGGCACCGTGACGCTCCACGGCGTGACCCTGAACGACCCGAAGGCCGGGGGAGCAGTCGCGCTCAGCGGTTGGACTGGGGCGACGGGGGTGCTCGCGCCCGGCGAGACCGCGACAGGCACAGCGAGCTACACGCTGACACAGGCGGACGTGGATGCCGGTCGCGTCGACAACACCGCAACCGCGAGCGGCCTGCCGCCCACCGGCGCTGCCGTGACGGGCACCGGCTCGACGACCGTCGCCGTCCCGTCCGCACCGGCGATCCAGATCGTCAAGGCAGCGTCGCCGGGGACGGCGACGAAGGCGGGCGATGTGATCACCTACACGTTCGTCTCCACCAACATGGGGAACGTCACCCTCACCGGCGTCACCATCGCCGACCCGCTTGCGGGCCTCTCGGCGCTCACCTACACGTGGCCCGGCACCGCCGGCACGCTGGCCCCGGGGCAGCACGTCACCGCGACGGCGACCTACACCGTGACCCAGAACGACGTGAACGCCGGCTCCGTCGTGAACCTCGCGTCGACGGGCGGCGCTCCGCCCACGGGCGCGGGTGTCACGGGCAGCGACCCCGAGACGGTGACGATCACCTCCGCCCCCGCGCTCAGCCTGACCAAGACGGGCGCACTCGACGGCGACGCGAAGGCCGGGTCAGTCATCGACTACAGCTTCCGCCTCACCAACTCGGGCAACGTCACGCTCACCGGCATCGGCATCACCGACCCGCTTCCGGGCCTGTCGGCCGTCACCTTCGGGACCTGGCCGGGCGCAGCGAACACGCTGCAGCCTGGTCAGAGCGTCGACGCGACCGCCGCGTACACCGTGACACAGGCGGACGTCGATCGCGGACGCGTCGACAACACCGCGACGGCGGGGGGCAACCCGCCCACCGGGCCGCGCACGACCACGACGGCGGATGAGACCGTCGACCTCGCCGCCGCGCCGTCGATCGCGCTCGTCAAGACGGGCTCCCTCGCGCAGGCCGGGACGACGAAGGCAGGCGACCAGGTCACCTACACCTTCGAGGTGACGAACAACGGCAACGTCACCCTCGACGGGGTCGGGGTCAGCGACCCGAAGTCGGGGCTCTCGACCATCTCGTTCCCGGCCTGGCCGGGAGCCGCTGGCCTGCTCGCCCCCGGGCAGAGCGTCCAGGGCACCGCGACGTACACGCTGACCCAGGCGGATGTCGACGCGGGGCACACCGCGAACACCGCCACGGCCTCGGGCTCCTCGCCCACCGATGTTCTCGTCCAGAGCGTCGACGAGGCGGATGTCCCGCTCGCCGCGGCGCCCGGCATCCAGGTCGAGAAGTCGGGCGCGCTGGTGGGTGGCGCCGTCGCGGGCGACCAGGTCGAGTACACCTTCGTCATCACGAACTCGGGCAACGTGACCCTCACCTCCGTCGATCTGCGCGACCCGCTCCTCGGCGCAGCCCCGCTCACGATTCCGGCCGGCTCCTGGCCCGGCACGACCGGAGTGCTCGCCCCGACGCAGTCGGTCACCGCGACCGCGAGGTACACGCTCACACAGGCGGACGTCGACGCGGGCTCGGTCGTGAACACGGCGACCACCAGCGGCAAGACGCCGACCGGGGCGACGACGACCGGCACCGACGGTGCGACGGTCCCGCTGACCGCGGCCCCCGGGATCGAGATCACGAAGACCGCCTCGACGCCCGCCACGGCGCGAGCCGGCGCGACCGTCACCTACACCTTCGAGCTCGAGAACACCGGCAACGTGACGCTTACCGGCGTCGGCGTGAGCGATCCGCTGCCCGGACTCTCCACGATCGACTACGACTGGACCGACACCCCCGGCACGCTCGCGCCCGGGGAGACCGTGACCGGAACGGCGAGCTATGTCCTGACGCAGGCCGACGTGGACAGCGGCAGCGTGGTCAACACGGCCACCGCGAGCGGCACGCCGCCCACCGGCCCTGCCGTCACCGACATCGACGGCGCCACGGTGACACTGGCGCCGGCGCCCGCGATCACGATCGCGAAATCGCACACAGCCGCCGGTATCGGTGAGCCCGGCGACGTCGTCACCTACTCCTTCCTGGTGACCAACACGGGCAACGTGACCCTGGACGACATCGCCATCGCCGACCCGCTCCCGGGGCTCGGCCCGATCAGCGTCGCGGCCTGGCCAGGCGCCGCCCAGACGCTCGCACCCGGGCAGTCGGTCACCGCTACGGCGCCGTACACGATCACGCAGGCCGATGTCGATGCGGGATCGGTGGTCAACGAGGTATCCGTCGTCGGCACGCCCCCGACGGGCGCCTCCGTCGACGACAGCGACGGTGACACGGTCGTGCTGCCGTTCGAACCCGGCATCCACCTCGTGAAGTCGGGCGTCCCGAACGGTGCGACCGCGGGCTCCACGATCACGTACTCCTTCACCGTGACCAACTCGGGCAACAAGACGCTCCACGACGTGGCGCTGAGCGACCCGAAGGTGGGCGGCCCCGTGACCCTTAGTGGCTGGCAGGGCACGCCCGGGACGCTAGCTCCGGGTGAGATCGTCACCGGGACGGCGAGCTATACGCTGACCCAGGCCGACGTCGACGCCGGCTCGGTGTCGAACACCGCCACCGTCGCAAGCGTCGAGCCGGACGGCGCGACGATCACCGACCAGGACTCCTACGTCACGACGATCGCGCCGAACCCGGCGCTCAGAATCGTGAAGTCGGGCGCGGTCGGCGGCACCGGCAAGGCCGGCGACGTCGTCACCTACTCGTTCCTCGTGACGAACTCGGGCAACGTGTCGCTCACGGGCGTAGGTGTCACAGACCCGCTCCCGACGCTGTCGCCCGTGACGTTCCCGGCCACGTGGCCGAGCGGGACGGTCGGGCTGCTGCGTCCGGGTCAGAGCATCACCGGCACGGCGACGTACACGCTCACGCAGGCGGACGTCGACCGCGGACGCGTCGACAACACGGCGACCGTGGCCGGCACGCCCCCGACGGGCGCCCCGGTGCGCGCCACGGACACCGCGCGGGTGACGGTCGCCGCGGCGCCGGTGCTGCAGCTCGTCAAGACCGGTGCGCTCGCGGGCGGGACCCCCGTCGTGGGCAGCCAGATCGCGTACACCTTCGAGCTCTCGAACCTGGGCAACGTGACGATCAGCGGCATTACGCTCGCGGACGGACTCCCGGGTCTCGGCACGATCTCCTACACCTGGCCGGGCGCGAACGGCGTGCTGGCCCCGGGTCAGGTCGCGACGGGCATAGCGAACTACACGCTCGCGCAGGCGGACATCGACTCCGGCTCGGTCGTGAACTCCGCGTCGGTGCAGGGCACCCCGCCGTCGGGGCCTCCGGTGACCGGTGGCGATATCTCGACCGTGCCGGTCGCCGCGACGCCGTCGTTGTCGTTGGTGAAGTCGTCGTCGCCGGGTTCGGTGATGGCTGCGGGGCAGACGGTGACGTACTCGTTCTTGGTGACGAACACGGGCAATGTGACGCTCACGGGTGTGGATGTGTCGGATCCGATGGTGGGTCTGTCGGATGTGACGTTCTCGTCGTGGCCGGGTGCTGCGGGTGTGTTGGCTCCGGGTGCGCAGGTCACGGGTACGGCGACGTATGTCGTGACGCAGGCGGATGTGGATGCCGGGACGATCGTGAACACGGCGTCGGCGGTGGGTACTCCGCCGACGGGTGATCCGGTGGATGCGGGTGACACGGAGACGATCACGATCGATCCGACGCCGTCGATCGGACTGACTAAGACCGGCGCGCTGCAGGGTGCTCCGGTGAGCGGCACCGAGGTCGCCTACACGTTCGAGATCACGAACTCCGGCAACGTGACCCTCACGGACGTCGCGCTGCAGGACTTCCTGCCGGGTCTCGACGACGTCACGTTCGGCACCTGGCCGAGCGGGACCGAGGGCACGCTCCGACCGGGCGACACCGTCGCCGTCACCGCGAGCTACACGCTGACCCAGGAGGACGTCGACGCGGGTTCGGTCGTGAACACGGCATCCGTCGTCGGCTCCTCGCCGCGCGGTATCGTCGTCGACGACGATGCGAACGCCACCGTGGTGCTCCCGTCCGGCGCGTCCATCGAGCTCACGAAGTCCGCTGCGCTCGAGGACGCGGCGAACCCCGCAGCCGGAGACGTCGCGACCTTCACGTTCGTCGTCCGCAACAACGGCAACGTCTCACTGACCTCCGTCGGCCTCATCGACGGGATGCCGGGGCTGTCGGCCATCTCGTTCGGCGCATGGCCGGGCACGGAGGGCGTCCTCGCACCGGGGCAGACCGTCCAGGCGACGGCGTCCTACTCGCTCACGCAGGCCGACGTCGACCGCGGTGACATCGCCAACGACGCGACCGCGACGGGCACGACGCCCACGGGCGACCCGGTCACGGGTGACGACACGGTGACGGTGGACCTCCCGGCAGCGCCGGCGATCGCGGTCGTGAAGACGGGTGCGCTGGATGGTGCGGCGGTCGTGGGTGGCACGGTGACGTATGGGTTCACGGTGACGAACACGGGCAATGTGACTCTCACTGGTGTGTCGTTGTCCGACCCGCTGGTCGGTGGAAGTGTGGCTCTCACCGGGTGGGCCGGGGCTGCGGGAACGCTGGCTCCGGGTGCTTCGGTGACGGGTTCGGCGACGTACACGTTGACGCAGGCGGATGTCGATCGCGGCAGTGTCGTCAACACGGCGACGGTGACGGGGACCCCGCCGACGGGTGCTCCCGTCACTGGTGAGGACACGGTGACGACGGGTCTTCCGGCGGCGCCGGGTGTTGAGGTCGTGAAGACGGGGGCGCTGGATGGTGCGGCGGTCGTGGGTGGCACGGTGACGTACGGGTTCACGGTGACGAACACGGGCAATGTGACTCTCACTGGTGTGTCGTTGTCCGACCCGCTGGTCGGTGGAAGTGTGGCTCTCACCGGGTGGGCCGGGGCTGCGGGAACGCTGGCTCCGGGTGCTTCGGTGACGGGTTCGGCGACGTACACGTTGACGCAGGCGGATGTCGATCGCGGCAGTGTCGTCAACACGGCGACGGTGACGGGGACCCCGCCGACGGGTGCTCCCGTCACTGGTGAGGACACGGTGACGACGGGTCTTCCGGCGGCGCCGGGCATGACGCTCTCGAAAGTCGGGAGCATCGACGGCGACAGTGTCGAGGGCGCGATCGTCACGTTCACGTTCACACTGACCAACACAGGGAATGTGACGCTCACGCAGGTCGGTCTGTCCGACCCGCTCAGCGGTCTATCCGCTATCACGTTCGGCCCCTGGCCGGGTGCGTCGGGAAGTCTCGCGCCGGGCGCATCCGTCGAGGCCACCGCGACCTACGCTCTCACGCAGGCGGATGTCGATCGCGGCAGTGTCGTCAACACGGCCACCGCGACCGGCACCCCGCCGGCAGGCGATCCCACAACCGCACAGGACACCGAGACCGTGCCGATGAATGCGAATCCCTCCATCGCGCTGACGAAGAATGCGGCATACACCGGTGGATCGCAGGCGGGCGACACGGTCGACTACTCCTTCGTGCTCACCAACACGGGCAATGTCACGCTGTCTGCCGCCGAGATCACCGACCCGCTGCCGGGACTCTCGACGATCACATACGGTGCGTGGTCCGGTGCGAGCGGGGTGCTGGCGCCCGGGGAGACAGTCGACGCGACCGCCACGTACACGCTGACCCAGGCCGATGTGGACGCGGGACGCGTGACCAACACGGCGACTGCCACCGCGCTGCCCCCCGGATGCGCCGCCGGCGCGTGCGGCGTGCAGGCGGATGACTCGGCCGTGATCGATCTCGTACGCACTCCGGCGATCAGCCTCACCAAGGCGGGAGCCCTCGTGGGCACCGGTGTAGCGGGCGATACGATCGCGTTCACTTTCGTCGCGACGAACACCGGCAACGTGACACTGAGCGGTGTTGCGATCGCCGACGCGCTGCCGGGGGTCTCCGACATCCGCTACGACGCGTGGCCTGCTGCAGCCGGTGTCCTCGCGCCGGGTCAGTCGGTCCGCGCGAGCGCGACCTACGTCATGACCCAGCGGGATATCGACGCAGGCACAGTCGTCAACGACGCGAGCGTCCTCGGGATCTCCGCCGCAGCGGTGACCGTGCAGGATGCCGCGGTGGCAACGGTGCCGGTCACGCCGGCGCCGGCGATCGTGCTCGACAAGACCGTCGACCGCACGGCATCCGCGGGCCCCGGCACGACGATCACGTACTCGTTCGTGGTGCGCAATGCCGGAAACGTCACGCTCGCGAACGTCGGGATCACCGATCCGATGCCCGGTCTCTCGACGATCCGATACGGTACATGGCCGGGGGCCGTCGGTGTGCTGGCGCCGGGCGAGTCCGTGACGGCGACTGCCACCTACGTGGTCACGGCTACGGACGGCGCTGCCGGGAAGCTGACCAACATGGCGACCGTGACCGGGACCTCGCCCACCGGCGTCCACGCCGACGGCACGGACTCCGTCTCGATCGTGACCACACCGCTGCCGAGCACGGGTGGGACCTTCGATCCCGCCATGCCGATCGGGGCGACACTGATGATCCTCGTCGGGCTGGGCGTGTTCCTGGCATCCCGCAGGAAGAAGGAGACCGCATGAGAACCTCACGACTGGCGGGCGCCGGCCTCGTGCTGAGTATTGTCCTGGGGGTCGCCGCCTGTACGGGCACCGCTGAGCCGACTCCCACGCCGACGACGGCCCCGAGCGATGTCACCGACATCACGGACCAGCCGGGCTCGGTCGAGGGCTGGGTCGGCGCGCTCGAGGATGCCAAGACGACGACCTGCGCCCGCGACGGCGGCGACTGGGTCGCGGCGGGGACGGTCACCAATCCGCTCGATGAGGCGCAGAGCTACCGCCTGTACGTGTCCGCGATGTTCGGCGGCGAGACGCGCGGGCTGATCCAGGTCGACGTGCCCGATGTCGCCGGGGGAGAGAGCGGTCAGTGGCGCGCCGCGTTCCCCCTCCAAGGCGACGAGTTCACGTGCGTGCTGAGGGTGGAGCGGTTCGCCCCGACCCCCTGACATCGCGACACGCCGAACGCGACACGCCCGGGTTTGCGACACGCCCGGGCGACACGTAGACTAGTCAGGTTCCACATTCCTGCGTGGGTGCAGCTCGATTGCAGCGCGACGTGCGGGATCACTGCCAGGGCAGTGCATAGGTCGGCCGGGATCCTCGAGATTCCGGCGAGAGCCTAGGCCGCGGGCAGCAGAACACGACAATCCGATCCTCCCTTCACGGGGACCTGCGCGCGTGCGCGCGGTGGATCGGGACTGACATCAGAACAGTGGTGCGCCTCGTAAGAGAAGTGCCCGGCGCCACAAGCGCCCCGTGCGTCCAATGCCCCCCGAAGCGATCGGGGACGGTATGACGCGAGAAAGAGAGTGAGCAGACAATGGCGGGACAGAAGATCCGCATTCGCCTGAAGTCGTACGACCACGAGGTCATCGACACGTCGGCACGCAAGATCGTCGACACCGTGACCCGTGCGGGCGCGACCGTCGTCGGCCCCGTGCCGCTTCCGACCGAGAAGAACGTCGTGTGCGTCATCCGGTCGCCCCACAAGTACAAGGACAGCCGCGAGCACTTCGAGATGCGCACCCACAAGCGTCTGATCGACATCATCGACCCGACGCCCAAGGCCGTCGACTCGCTGATGCGCCTTGACCTGCCGGCCGACGTCAACATCGAGATCAAGCTCTGAGGACGACGACCATGGCAAACATCAACGAAAAGGTTTCCAAGGGCCTGCTCGGCACCAAGCTGGGCATGACCCAGGTTTGGGACGAGAACGGCAAGCTCGTTCCCGTCACCGTCATCGAGGTCGCCCCCAACGTGGTGACCCAGGTGCGCACCCCCGAGCGCGACGGCTACAACGCCGTGCAGATCGGCTACGGCCAGATCGACCCGCGCAAGGTCAACCAGCCCCTCACGGCCCACTTCGAGGCTGCGGGCGTGACCCCCCGTCGTCACCTCACCGAGGTGCGCACGGCGGATGCCTCTGACTACTCACTCGGTCAGGAGCTCACGGTCGACGCCACGTTCGAGGCCGGCCAGCTGGTCGACGTCGTCGGCACCAGCAAGGGCAAGGGCACCGCGGGTGTCATGAAGCGCCACAACTTCAAGGGTGTCTCCGCTTCGCACGGTGCACACCGCAACCACCGCAAGCCCGGTTCGATCGGCGCATCGTCGACCCCGAGCCGCGTCTTCAAGGGCATGCGCATGGCCGGCCGTATGGGTGGCGAGCGCGTGACCGTTCTCAACCTCACGGTGCACGCCATCGACGCCGAGAAGGGTCTGCTGCTCGTCAAGGGCGCCGTCCCCGGTGCGCGTGGCCGCATTGTCTACGTCCGCAACGCAGTGAAGGGTGCCTGAACATGGCTGACTCGACTCTCGCGCTCGACGTCGTGAAGTCCGACGGCAAGAAGGCCGGCTCCGTCGAGCTGCCCGCCGCCATCTTCGACGTCAAGACGAACATCCCCCTCATCCACCAGGTCGTCGTCGCGCAGCTCGCGGCGGCTCGCCAGGGCACCCACTCGACCAAGCGTCGCGGTGAGGTCTCGGGCGCCGGCCGCAAGCCCTTCAAGCAGAAGGGCACGGGTAACGCCCGTCAGGGTTCGATCCGCGCGCCGCACATGACCGGTGGTGGCATCGTCCACGGCCCCAAGCCGCGTGACTACTCGCAGCGCACCCCCAAGAAGATGATCGCCGCCGCCCTGCTGGGCGCGCTCAGCGACCGTGCTCGTGGTGGCCGTCTGCACGTCGTCGACTCGTTCGGCATCGAGGGTGCGCCCTCGACGAAGGCCGCTGCCGCGGTTCTGACGCAGCTCGCTCCGACCAAGAACGTCATGGTCGTCATCGAGCGCGGCGACGAGCTGACCCTGAAGAGCGTCCGCAACCTCGGTTACGTCCACGCCATCGAGGTCGGCCAGCTCAACGCTTACGACGTGCTCGTCTCCGACGACATCGTCTTCACCAAGGCCGCCTACGACGCGTTCGTCGCGTCGAAGGCTGCAGCGACCGAGGAGGTCTCGGCATGACCGCGAACATTGCCGTGAACAAGGACCCGCGCGACATCATCCTGAAGCCGGTGGTTTCGGAGAAGAGCTACGGCCTGATCGACGAGGGCAAGTACACCTTCCTGGTTGACCCGCGCGCCTCCAAGACCGAGATCAAGCTCGCCATCGAGAAGATCTTCGGCGTCAAGGTCGCCGCGGTCAACACGCTCAACCGCGCGGGCAAGTCCCGTCGCACCCGCTTCGGCACCGGCAAGCGCAAGGACACCAAGCGCGCCATCGTCACGCTGAAGTCGGGCACCATCGACATCTTCACGGCCGTCGGCTGACAGCTGGGATAGAGGACAACCAACATGGCTATTCGCAAGTACAAGCCCACGACCCCGGGTCTGCGCGGTTCGTCGGTGGCCGACTTCGCCGAGATCACGCGATCGACGCCCGAGAAGTCGCTGCTGCGCCCGCTGTCGAAGACCGGTGGTCGCAACAACCAGGGTCGCATCACGACGCGTCACATCGGTGGTGGCCACAAGCGCCAGTACCGTGTCATCGACTTCCGTCGCAACGACAAGGACGGCGTCAACGCCAAGGTCGCGCACATCGAGTACGACCCCAACCGCACCGCGCGCATCGCGCTGCTGCACTACTTCGACGGCGAGAAGCGCTACATCCTCGCGCCGAACAAGCTGGCGCAGGGCGACATCGTCGAGTCGGGTCCGTCGGCTGACATCAAGCCCGGCAACAACCTGCCGCTGAAGAACATCCCCACCGGTACGGTCATCCACGCGATCGAGCTCCGCCCCGGCGGCGGCGCGAAGATCGCCCGTTCGGCGGGTGTCTCCGTGCGCCTCGTCGCGAAGGACGGCCCCTACGCCCAGCTGCGTCTGCCCTCGGGCGAGATCCGCAACGTGGATGCCCGGTGCCGCGCGACGATCGGCGAGGTCGGCAACGCCGAGCAGTCGAACATCAACTGGGGCAAGGCCGGCCGCATGCGCTGGAAGGGCGTCCGCCCGACCGTCCGTGGTGTCGCGATGAACCCGGTCGACCACCCGCACGGTGGTGGTGAGGGTAAGACCTCCGGTGGTCGTCACCCTGTCACTCCTTGGGGCCAGGCTGAGGGTCGTACCCGCCACCCCAACAAGGAAAGCGACAAGTACATCGTCCGTCGTCGCAACGCCGGCAAGAAGCGCAAGTAGGAGTAGAGGAAGATGCCTCGCAGCCTTAAGAAGGGCCCCTTCGTCGACGAGCACCTGCTCCGCAAGGTCGTCGTCCAGAATGAAGCCGGCACCAAGAACGTCATCAAGACCTGGTCGCGCCGTTCGATGATCATCCCCGCCATGCTGGGACACACCATCGCCGTGCACGACGGACGCAAGCACATCCCCGTGTTCGTGTCCGAGACCATGGTCGGCCACAAGCTGGGCGAGTTCGCGCCCACCCGCACCTTCCGCGGCCACGTGAAGGACGACAAGAAGGGCCGCCGCCGCTGACGCGGGGGCGTTCCAGAGAGGACTAGAGGAGGAGAGACATGGTGGATTCCATCGCACGCGTGAAGCACATTCGCGTGACCCCTCAGAAGGCTCGTCGTGTCGTCGCGCTCATCAAGGGCAAGCAGGCTCAGGAGGCCCTGGCCATCCTGAAGTTCGCCCCGCAGAGCGCCAGCGAGCCGATCTACAAGCTCGTCGAGTCTGCGGTCGCCAACGCTCGCGTGAAGGCGGACAAGGACGGCGAGTTCCTGGACGAGCAGGACCTGTACGTGCGCAACGCGTACGTCGACGAGGGCACGACGCTCAAGCGTTTCCAGCCCCGCGCCCAGGGCCGCGCGTTCCAGATCAAGAAGCGCACGAGCCACATCACCGTCGAGCTCGCGACCCCTGAGGTCGCCGACGCTCCCGCCGGTGCCAAGACCAAGAAGGCGAGCAAGTAATGGGACAGAAGGTCAACCCGTACGGCTTCCGCCTCGGCATCACCACGGACCACGTGTCGCGTTGGTTCTCCGACTCGACGAAGCCGGGCCAGCGTTACGCCGACTACGTGGCCGAGGACATCAAGATCCGCAAGCTCCTGCAGACGCAGCTCGACCGCGCCGGTGTGTCCGGCATCGAGATCGAGCGCACCCGTGACCGCGTCCGCGTCGACATCCACACCGCCCGTCCGGGCATCGTGATCGGTCGCCGCGGCGCCGAGGCCGAGCGCATCCGCGCCGACCTCGAGAAGCTCACGGGCAAGCAGATCCAGCTGAACATCCTCGAGGTGAAGAACCCCGAGGCCGACGCCCAACTGGTCGCCCAGGGCATCGCCGAGCAGCTCTCCGCACGCGTGGCGTTCCGCCGCGCGATGCGCAAGGGTCTGCAGGGCGCGCAGCGCGCCGGCGCCAAGGGCATCCGCATCCAGGTCTCCGGCCGCCTCGGCGGCGCCGAGATGAGCCGTTCGGAGTTCTACCGCGAAGGCCGTGTGCCCCTGCACACGCTCCGCGCGAACATCGACTACGGCTTCTACGAGGCCAAGACCACCTTCGGCCGCATCGGCGTGAAGGTCTGGATCTACAAGGGCGACCTGACGGCCAAGGAGCTCGCTCGCGAGCAGGCCAACGCCCCGAAGCAGCCGCGCGGTCGTGACGACCGTGGTGGCGACCGTCGTCGTGGCCCGCGCAGTGAGGCCCCCGTCGCAGAAGGAGCGTCTGCCTGATGCTTATTCCCCGCAAGGTCAAGTACCGCAAGCAGCACCACCCGGGCCGCTCGGGCCAGGCCACCGGTGGCACCAAGGTGTCCTTCGGTGAGTTCGGCATCCAGGCCCTCACGCCCGCGTACGTGACGAACCGTCAGATCGAGTCCGCTCGTATCGCGATGACGCGTCACATCAAGCGTGGCGGAAAGGTGTGGATCAACATCTACCCCGACCGTCCGCTCACGAAGAAGCCGGCTGAAACCCGCATGGGTTCCGGTAAGGGCTCGCCGGAGTGGTGGGTCGCCAACGTCAAGCCCGGCCGCGTCCTGTTCGAGGTCGCCGGTGTCAACGAGGAGCTCGCTCGCGAGGCCCTCACCCGGGCAATCCACAAGCTGCCGCTGAAGGCACGCATCATCAAGCGCGAGGAGGGCGACGCGTAATGGCCGTCGGTACCAAGACGCTCGCTCCCAGCGAGCTCGACACGTTCGAGGACCAGCGCCTCGTCGAGGAGCTGCGCAAGGCCAAGGAGGAGCTGTTCAACCTGCGCTTCCAGTCGGCCACCGGCCAGCTCGACAGCCACGGCCGCATCCGTGCGGTCAAGCGCGACATCGCGCGGCTCTACACCGTGATCCGTGAGCGCGAGCTCGGCATCCGTGCCACGCCCGCTCCCGCCGAGGTCGCGACCAAGGCGAAGAAGACGAAGGCCAAGAAGGCGGATGCCGCCGACGAGGCGACCAAGGCCTCCGCGAAGCCTGGGAAGGAAGAGGCCGAGTGATGGCTGAGACCACTGAGAAGAAGGCGCCCGCCAAGAAGCCGGCCGCCAAGAAGGCCGCTGCAGCCGAGGTCGTCGTCGACGCTCCCGTCGCCGCCGGTCACGAGCACGGCGCTCACGACGTCCGCGACGCGGACGCCCGTGGCTACCGCAAGTCGCGTCGTGGCTACGTCGTCAGCGACAAGATGGACAAGACGATCGTCGTCGAGGTCGAGGACCGCGTGAAGCACCCCCTCTACGGCAAGGTCATCCGTCGCACGTCGAAGGTCAAGGCCCACGACGAGCAGAACACCGCCGGCATCGGCGACCTCGTGCTCATCAACGAGACCCGTCCGCTCAGCGCCACCAAGCGCTGGCGCCTGGTCGAGATTCTCGAGAAGGCGAAGTAAGAAATGATTCAGACCGAGTCTCGCCTCAAGGTCGCCGACAACACGGGCGCCAAGGAGCTGCTCACGATCCGCGTTCTCGGTGGCTCCAACCGCCGCTACGCGGGTCTGGGCGACATCATCGTGGCGACCGTCAAGGACGCGATCCCCGGCGGCAACGTCAAGAAGGGCGACGTCGTCAAGGCCGTCGTCGTCCGCACCAAGAAGGAGGTCCGTCGTCCCGACGGCTCCTACATCAAGTTCGACGAGAACGCCGCCGTCATCCTGAAGAACGACGGGGAGCCCCGCGGCACCCGCATCTTCGGACCGGTCGGCCGTGAGCTTCGCGACAAGAAGTTCATGAAGATCGTTTCGCTCGCTCCGGAGGTGATCTGACCCTCATGGCCAAGATCAAGAAGGGTGACCTCGTCCAGGTCATCACTGGCAAGAAGCAGGACAAGGGCGGCGACCGCGGCAAGCAGGGCAAGGTTCTCGACGTTCTCGTCGAACAGAACCGTGTCATCGTCGAGGGCGTCAACTACGTCACGAAGCACACCCGCGTGGGCCAGTCCCAGCGCGGCACCAAGACGGGCGGCATCGAGACGATGGAAGCCCCGATCCACATCTCCAACGTCGCCCTCGTGGACCCCTCGACGAAGAAGCCGACCAAGGTCGGTCACCGCGTCGAGGAGCAGACGAAGGACGGCGTGAAGCGCACCGTCCGCGTGCGCTACGCGAAGAAGAGCGGTAAGGACCTCTGATGAGCATCACCACTGCCGCGGCGGCTGGCAAGATCCAGCCCCGCCTGAAGCAGAAGTACCAGAGCGAGATCAAGAAGGCTCTGCAGGACGAGTTCGGCTACGCGAACGTCATGCAGATCCCGGGTGTCGTGAAGGTCGTCGTGAACACCGGTGTCGGCGAGGCAGCTCGCGACGCCAAGGTGATCGACGGCGCGGTCGACGACCTCACCAAGATCACGGGCCAGAAGCCCGTCGTCACGAAGGCCCGCAAGTCCATCGCGCAGTTCAAGCTGCGTGAGGGTCAGGCCATCGGCGCGCACGTCACCCTGCGTGGCGACCGCGCGTGGGAGTTCATCGACCGGCTCGTGAACCTCGCACTGCCCCGCATCCGCGACTTCCGCGGCCTGTCGGCCAAGCAGTTCGACGGCCACGGCAACTACACGTTCGGTCTCCAGGAGCAGTCCGTGTTCCACGAGATCAACCAGGACAAGATCGACCGCGTCCGCGGCTTCGACATCACGATCGTCACCACGGCGAAGACGGATGCCGAGGGCCGGTCGCTGCTGCGCCAGCTCGGGTTCCCCTTCCAGAGCGAAGAGCCCCAGGCCTGACGATTCGACTCGCTTTGCTCGCTCGATGACCGGGGGAAGCGTTCACACCGGTCGTTGAGCGAGGCCCGTCGGGCCGAGTCGAAACGCCGGACCCATCAATGAAGGTCGGCTGTCGTGTAACGGCATCCGAAACCGCGTGAACAAAGGAAACAAGATATGACGATGACAGACCCGGTCGCAGACATGCTGACCCGTCTGCGCAACGCGAACTCGGCGCACCACGACACCGTGTCGCTGCCGAGCTCGAAGCTCAAGACCAACATCGCCGAGATCCTCAAGCAGGAGGGCTACATCTCCTCCTGGGAGGTCTCGGACGCCCGCGTCGGCCAGACGCTCACCCTGACGCTGAAGTACGGCCCGAACCGCGAGCGGTCGATCGCCGGCATCAAGCGCGTCTCGAAGCCGGGTCTGCGTGTCTACGCACGCTCGACCGAGATCCCCACCGTCCTCGGTGGCCTCGGTGTCGCGATCCTGTCCACCTCCTCCGGTCTTCTCACCGACCGTCAGGCCGAGCAGAAGGGCGTGGGTGGGGAAGTCCTCGCCTACGTGTGGTGATCTGACATGTCGCGTATTGGACGTCTTCCCATCGACATCCCGGCCGGCGTCACCGTTTCGGTCGACGGCCAGGATGTCTCGGTCAAGGGCCCCAAGGGCGAGCTGACGCTCTCCGTTGCCAAGCCCATCGAGGTCAAGGTCGAGGAGGGCCAGGTTCTGGTCTCCCGTCCCGACGACGAGCGCGAGTCGCGTTCGCTGCACGGTCTGACCCGCACCCTCATCAACAACGACATCATCGGCGTCACCCAGGGCTACACCAAGGGCCTCGAGGTCGTCGGCACCGGTTACCGCGTCGCGCAGAAGGGTGCCGCCGTCGAGTTCGCGCTCGGCTTCTCGCACCCGGTGCTGGTCGAGGCCCCGGCCGGCATCACGCTGACCGTCGAGGGCAACAACAAGGTCACCGTCAGCGGCATCTCGAAGCAGGCTGTCGGCGAAGCCGCCGCGAACATCCGCAAGATCCGCAAGCCCGAGCCGTACAAGGGCAAGGGTGTGCGTTACGCGGGCGAGGTCGTCCGCCGCAAGGCCGGAAAGGCTGGTAAGTAATCATGGCTGTGAAGTCGAAGTCCGACGCGCGTT
>Ga0209922_102263_pt1 | contig 16901 bp, 15 predicted proteins | sample ThiBiot_500_biof_FD_183946 | JGI IMG/M metagenome (GOLD analysis project Ga0209922, IMG submission 183946) | Wastewater bioreactor microbial communities from Cape Town, South Africa - Thiocy_expt_500_biof (SPAdes) | ecosystem: Engineered > Bioreactor > Thiocyanate-remediating > Anaerobic-Aerobic ...
GGTCCTCTTCGAGGAGAAGCTCGATCTCTTCTCACAGCTGCTCACGGAGAAGCCCGTGACGTGGGAGGGCACGACACGGGCGTCCCTGACGAACGCCGACGTCTTCCCGAAGACGGAGCACGGCATCCGCGCCTGGGTCGGTGTCGGGGGCTCTCCCGAATCCGTCGTACGCACCGCACGGTACGGGTACGGACTCATGCTCGCGATCATCGGCGGCGCGGCGGCGCGGTTCCGGCCGTACGTCGACCTGTACCACCGCTCGCTCGACTCGTTCGGGCGCGACCGGCTGCCCGTCGGCATCCACTCGCCGGGACACGTCGCCGACACCGACGAGCAGGCGTGGGAGGAGCTCTACCCCGCGATGGAGGCGAACCGCAACGCGATCGGCGCGGAGCGGGGATGGCCGCCCTACAGCCGTCTGCAGTTCCAGCAGGACATCGGCCCCGACGGCGCGATCTACGCCGGTTCGCCCGAAACGGTGGCGCGCAAGATCGCCGCGACGGTCAAGGCGCTCGGCGCCGACCGGTTCGACCTCAAGTACGCCAACGGCACGCTGTCGCACGCCAAGATGCTCCGGTCGATCGAGCTCTACGGCACGCGGGTGACACCGATCGTGCGCGACCTGCTGGCCTCCGCCTGAGTAGCATGCATCCATGACGGATGCCTCGCCGCGCACCGAGCAATCGGTGGCCGGCCGCCTCGACGCCCTCCCGTTCACGCGCGCCCACGCGCGCGTGCTCACCGGCTCCGGGGTGGGCTGGGCCCTGGATGCCATGGACGTCGGCCTCGTCTCGTTCGTGCTCGCCGCCCTCATCGCGGAATGGTCGCTGACGGGGGAGCAGGCGTCCTGGATCGCGTCGGCGGGCTTCGTCGGCATGGCGATCGGGGCGAGCCTCGGCGGCCTGCTCGCCGACCGGTTCGGGCGGCGGTCCGTGTTCGCCGTGACGCTGCTCGTCTACGGCCTCGCGACCGGTGCGAGCGCGCTCGTCGGCGGTCTCGCGGCGCTCATCGCGCTGCGCGTCGTCGTCGGCCTCGGCCTCGGCGCCGAACTGCCGGTCGCGAGCACGTATGTGAGCGAGCTCGCACCGGCCCGCATGCGTGGACGGCTCATCGTCGTGCTCGAGGCGTTCTGGGCGGTCGGCTGGACGGCCGCCGCTCTCATCGGCTACTTCGTCATCCCGAACGTCGACGACGGGTGGCGATGGGCGTTCGCCCTCGGAGCGATCCCCGCGGTGTACGCGCTGATCGTCCGTTGGGGGCTGCCGGAATCACCGCGCTGGCTCGAACGGCAGGGTCGGCACGCGGAGGCGGCGCGGGTCGTCGCGACGTTCGAAGCCTCCGCGGCGGTCGCGGCTCCGAGTTCGCAGAAGGCCGAGTCGTCGCCGGCGGCGACCACCGCGCCGCCCGCCGTCGCCGCGAACGCCGCACGTCGCCTGTCGTCCCTCTGGTCGGCCGAGTTCCGCGTGCGCACCGCGGCGCTCTGGGCCGTCTGGTTCTGCGTCAACTTCTCGTACTACGGCGCGTTCATCTGGATCCCGTCGATCCTGTTCGCCCAGGGCTACGACCTCGTGAAGTCGTTCGGGTTCACGCTCATCATCACGCTCGCGCAGCTTCCGGGCTACGCGCTCGCGGCTTGGCTCATCGAAGTGTGGGGGCGCCGCGCCACGCTGTCGGTGTTCCTCGCGGGGTCGGCCGCTTCGGCGCTCATCTTCGGGACTGCGACGAGTGAAGGCGTCATCATCGCCGCAGGGATGGCGCTGTCGTTCTTCAACCTGGGGGCGTGGGGCGCGCTGTACGCTGCGACCCCCGAGAACTACCCGACCTCGCTGCGTGCCACGGGCTCTGGATGGGCGGCCGGTGTCGGACGTATCGCGTCGATCATCGCGCCGCTGTCCGTGCCGTGGCTCCTCCGGGCGGGCGGCACACCGCTCCTGTTCGCGGTGTTCGGTGCCTTCTTCGTCGTCGCTGCCGCTGCGACGTGGGGGCTCGCCGACCGTCGCGGCGTCGCGCTCGACGACCGCTGACGCCGGGACCCGCGCGAGGGTCGTAGGCTCGTCGAGTGGCATCCGTACGCTTCGTCGCCATCGGCGACTCGTTCACTGAAGGTGTGGGCGATGAGCTCCCCGACGGCGCGGTGCGCGGCTGGGCAGACCTCGTCGCCGAGGGATGGGCGGCGTCGCTCGGCGAGCCGATCGAGTACGCGAACCTCGCGATCCGCGGCAAGCTCATCTGGCCGATCGTCGAGCAGCAGCTCGAGCCCGCGCTCGCGCTGAAACCGACGCACCTCTCGTTCAACGGCGGCGGCAACGACATGCTGCGCCCGCGCACCTCGATCGCGCACATCGCCGACGCGTTCGGCCAGGTGCTGCGCCGCTGCGATGAGGAGGGCGTTCAGCTGATCCTCCTCTCGGGTGCAAACCCCTCTGCACAGCTGCCCCTCAGCCGGCTGATCCAGCGCCGCGGCGACCTCATGTCGGCCGCGGTCGTGGGGCGGATCGACGAGCGACCGGATGTCATCCGCGCGCTCAACTGGCCGGATGCCGAGCTGACCGACCCGTCGTTCTGGTCGGAGGACCGACTGCACATGAACAGCCGCGGGCACCACCGGGTCGCCGCGCGCGTGCTCGAATCGCTCGGCGAGCAGGTCCCCGACGGATGGTGGGCACTGCCCGCGCTGCCGCCCGCGGCGGCGCTCGCACGGCGCGAGTACTTCCGGGAGCACCTCGGCCCGTGGGTGAAGCGGCGCCTCACCGGAACCTCGTCGGGAGATGGACGGGAGCCGAAGTTCGGCGGCGGCTGGACCGAGGTCGCTGCGCACTGACGGGCGCTGTCGCGGGCCCGCCGGCGGTCACGGACGGTCGCTGGCGGTCATGACCGACTGCCACGCCGACGAGCCCGGTGTCAAGGGCATCGCCCTGCTGTGGTGGGGTGCGCCAGCATGGTCGCCGTCACCTCTCAACCCGAAGGAGCATCCTCATGAGCATCGGAGCAGGAATCTTCCTCTTCGTCATCGGCGCCATTCTGGTCTTCGCCGTCAACGTCGACACGAGCCAGTTCATCGATCTCCACCTGGTCGGCTACATCCTGATGGGCGCGGGCGTGGTCGTCTTCCTGATCGGCATCGTTCTGCTCTTCCGTCGTCGTTCGACGGAGCAGATCACACACACGGTCGACCCGGTCGCGGGGGAGCGGGTCACCCGCACCGAGTCACGGTCATCGGGTGACGGGGTCGTCTGACCCGTGTCCCGCTTTCCTGGATGACCCGCGGGGCTGATCCCATCCGATCAGCACGCGGGTCTTCCGGCGTTCTATGACGATGAAGACCCAGCCGAGCACCCACAGCGGCACCTGTGTGAGGAAGGCGAGCCGGAAGGCATCCAACCGGTAGGTGTCGGGCGTTCCCGCGCCCTGCAGGTCGAGCGCGAGCCCGATGGCGAATATCGCGACGAGCGCGGCGAGGAAGCCGCCGACGTTCGTGATGCCGGTCGCCGTGCTGAGTCGATGCGCGGGGTTGTGGGTGCGGGCGTGATCGAAGGCGATCATCGAGGCCGGTCCGCCCATCGCGAGCGCAAAGGCGAGCACGTAGAGGAGCCAGAGCGGAGCTGGTCCCGGCCAGACGATGACGAGCATCCACGCGATGAACTGGGTCGCGATCGAGGGGAGCACGAGAGCACGCGAACGCAGGTGCGGAATGCGCCGGGAGAGGTCGCCCATGACGGGACCGAGGACCATGCCGATGACGACATACGTCGAGAGGACTCCCGCCGCATGAGGCTTCGACAGCCCTTCCCCGGCCGTGAGGAACGGCATGCCCCACAGCAGGACGAAGGCCGTGCCTGCGAAGGGCGTCGTGAAGTGCGACCAGAACGCGAGGCGTGTGCCCGGGTGCGCCCAGGCGGCACGGATGCCGACGCCGGTGTCCATCGACGAGCGCACGACCTTGATCGCGCCGGTGTCGGTGTTCACCGAGACATCGGCGGCCCGCTCCGGGGGATGATTGCGGATGAAGACGAAGACGAGGATCGCGAAGAGGATGCAGAGGCCCGCGATACTGCCGAACGCGATCTCCCAACTCGTGGCGTGCAGGAGCGCGGCGAGCGGGGCGAGGGCGAGGAGCTGCCCGCCCTGGCCGACAAGCCCCGTCAGTTGGCTCATCAAAGGCCCTCGCTGCGCGGGGAACCAGGTGGCGATGAGGCGCAGGACGCTCGGGAAGACCGCCGCGTCGCCCGCGCCGATGAGCATACGGGCGAAGATGGCGACGCCGACGCTGGGGGAGAAGGCGAGCGTGAGCTGGCCGACCGCCATCAGCACCATGCCGATCGTCATGATGGGACGCGCTCCGTACCGGTCGAGCAGCAGGCCGATCGGGATCTGCATCCCGCCGTAGACGGCGAGTTGCACCACCGCGAACATCGACAGCGTGGCGGCGTCGGCGCCGAAACGCTCCGCCGTGTCGACACCCACCGCCGACAGGGAGGAGCGGTTGATGACGGCCAGCATGTAGGCGGCGACTCCGACGCTCCAGATGAACCAGCCACGCCACCCCGGACCCGTGGTGCCGACGGGGGCGGGGGCGGGGATCACCCCTCAACGCTACCCCTCGGGGCATGGCGTCGTGACCCACCGGTGAGCGATCATGGAGCATGGTCAGGCTCCGCGCGCACAACATCGCCGTCTCTCTCGACGGGTTCGCCACGGGGGAGGGGCAGTCTCTGGACGCCCCGTTCGGCCACGCCGGCGGGCGCCTCATGTCATGGTTCTTCCCGACGCACACCTTCGTCCGAGCGTCGGGGCACGAGTCCGAGTCCGTCGGCGGCGGCAGCCACGGCGTCGACGACGCCTTCGCCGCCGCCGCCTGGCAGGGCATCGGTGCGGAGATCATGGGCCGCCGCAAGTTCGGCCCGCAGCAGGGTCCCTGGGAGGACGAGTCCTGGACGGGGTGGTGGGGAGACGAGCCGCCGTTCCACACGCCGGTCGTCGTCCTGACCCATCATCCGAGGTCGGACGTCGCAGTGGGGGAGACGACCTTCCTCTTCCGCGATCTCAGCCCGGTGGATGCCCTGTCCCTCGCGGCGGCGGAGGCGGACGGGCTCGACGTACGCCTCGGTGGGGGACCGACGGTCATCCGCGAGTTCCTCGAAGCGGATCTCGTCGACCATCTGCACGTCGTGGTGGTGCCGATCCTGCTCGGGCGAGGGGAGCGGCTGTGGGACGGCCTCGAAGGGATCGAAGAGCGGTTCGACATCGAGGCGACCGCGTCACCGTCGGGCGTCGTCCACTATGTCTGGACGCGGACGCCGCGCGCGTAGCGAGGCGTCCGCCCGCGCTCTGTCGCGGCGCTCAGTCGTCGGCGATGACCGCGTACTCCGAGCCGGACCGGGTCCGCTCCAGCAGCTGGTGGTCGACGAGGTAGCGGCGAAGGACGGCGACGTCTTCGTTGGGTGCGTACGCACGCACGCGGTCGTTCACCTCGGTCTCCGTGAGCACGTCGCCGGGGGAGAAGGCGCGCACCGCGATCCAGGCGAGCAGCGCCCGCCTCTCCGCGGAGTCGGCCGGATAGCGGTCGATCCGTCCCTCGCGGTCGAGAAAACGCTGCGGTCCCGTCGGCCGCGGCGCGGATGCCAGCAACTCCCGGATGACGGTGTCGTCGAAGGTCACGGCGTCGCCCGCGCCACGGCGGACGAGCCCGGCGTTCTCCGCCTGTGCGAGCGCGCGCTCGCGTCGCTTCGGAGTCAGGGGCGCTGACACCGTCTCGGCGATCACGGCGCGCACGTCATCGTTGAGCAGCGCGGCCACCACGCCCCGCCACCGCTCGGTTCTCTGTTCGCTCACGTTGTCTACTCTGTCCAACCGCCCGGAATCTCACGTTGTTCTGACATAATGTGCATTATCAGCGTTATCAGGACGAGGCGGTCAATGATCGACGGATCTCGCGTCCCGGTCGTTGAGCGAGCCGCGCAGCGGCAGACGCTTCCACTCGCTTCGCTCGGTCAACGACCGGAAGACTCCCAACTCCGGTCGTTGAGCGAGCCGCGCAGCGGCGAGTCGAAACGCGACGCCGCACGCCAGACGTTTCCACTCGCTTCGCTCGGTCAACGACCGGAAGATTCCCAACTCCGGTCGTTGAGCGAGCCACGCAGCCCCACAGACGTTTCCACTCGCTTCGCTCGGTCAACGACCGGAAGGTGCCCAACTCCGGTCGTTGAGCGAGCCGCGCAGCGGCGAAGACGTTTCCACTCGCTTCGCTCGGTCAGCGACCGGAAGGTTCCGCATCCCGGTCGTTGAGCGAGCCGCGCAGCGGCGAGTCGAAACGCGACGCGTTTCCACTCGCTTCGCTCGGCCAACGACCGGCCTGCGGCGCGGTGACCGTGCGTTTGTGCGGTCACACCACTAACCTGAAACCAGGCTCCTTTTCAGGAGATACTCGGGAAAGGCTCAGTCATGTCCATTGATTCACTCGCGAAGGACGCGAAGAACGGCATCCGGACCGCCCTCGGTCTCGGCGGCCTGCTTTCGGTGATCCTCGGTATTCTCATCCTCGTCTGGCCGGGCAAGACGGCCATGGTCGTCACCGCGATCTTCGCGATCTACGCGATCGCGGGCGGTCTCGTCTATATCGGTATCGGGCTGTTCACGGCAGGCAAGGGCGGCTGGTCGCGGATCGGCCACATCCTCCTCGGTGTCGTCTTCATCGCCGCCGGCATCATCGCGTTCATGAACCTCGGCGTCACCGCCGCATGGTTCGCGACCTTCGTCGGCATCCTGATCGGCATCGTGTGGATCATGGAAGGCATCGTGGCTCTGTCGACGCTCGACATCGCGCCGTCGAAGGGGTGGACGATCTTCTTCGCCATCATCTCGATCATCGCCGGCATCACGCTGCTGTTCTCGCCGCTGTTCGGTGCCCTTGTGCTCTGGTGGCTGATGGGAATCAGCGCGGTCGTGCTGGGTGTCGTCCAGATCTTCCGCGCGTTCTCGTTCGGCAAGTAACCGCACCGACGCACAAGCGCCCCGGGCATCCATCGGATGCACCGGGGCGCTTCTGCGTGAAGGGATGCCTGCCGCTCAACCCACGGGCAGGTGCCGCTGCCACCAGTCGAGCACCGCGTCGAACCGCTCGACGCGGTGGCGCGGACGGCCGGAGCGCGTCAGTTCGTGATCCTCCCCCGGGAACACCAGCATCTCGGCGGGCGTGCCCTGGCGCTTCAGCGCACTGTAGTAGCGGGTCGCCTGTTCCAGCGGGCAGCGGAAGTCGAGTTCGGAGTGCAGCACGAGCGTCGGCGTGACGACATCTCCGACGACGGCCATGGGGCTCTGCGCCGCGATCTGAGCGGGGTCGACGCCGACGTACTCGTCGCCGAAGAACGAGCCGATGTCGCTCGTGCCCTGGAAGCTCGTCGGATCGAGGAAGCCGCGCTCGACGATCGCGCCGGCGAAGCGGTGCTCGTGCGCGATGATCCAGGCCGTCAGGTAGCCGCCGTACGAGCCGCCCATGATGCCGACGCGGCTGCTGTCGAGCCGCGCATCGCCTGCCACCACCCCGTCCAGGAAGTCCAACACGTCATGGAAGTCCAGCGTGCCCATCGCCTGGCGGATGCTGCGGCCGTGCGCGCGACCGTAGCCCGCACTCCCCCGTGGGTTGCAGTAGACGACGGCATACCCGGCATCCACCAACACCTGCGTCTCATCGAAGGCGTGTATTCCGTAACTGGCATACGGCCCACCGTGGATCTGCAGGATGACCGGGAACGGCCCCTCCCCTTCCGGCGTCGCGACCCAGCCGTGGACGGGATAGCCGTCGCGACCGGTGATCTCGCGCTCCTCGGGAACGACGATGCGGCCGGCCGCGAGCGGTGCACCGAGGTCGGTGAGCACGTCGCCTCCGACGACGACGAGCTCGCCTGCGGAGACAGGCGACGCCACCGAGGCGATGATCCGCTCCCCCGCGGCCGCGTGTCCGCCGACCTCTACATCACCGTCCAGCACGACGGCGACCTCACCGGCACGCGTCACCCGGACGAGCTCCACGCGCCCGCGGGTGCGGTTCTGAAGGAGGAAGTCCGCACCGACGGGGGTGATGTGCGAGCCCGCTTCGCCGACGTCGATCGCGTCGGGGTCGGTGACCCGGCGCGGGCCGCCGTCCTCCAGGAGGTACAGCGCATCACTCGGCGCGATGAAGTCGATACCCGACGGGCCCGGGTCGGATGCCAGGAGGGCCACCGTGCCGTCGTCCGCGACCGCGATCTCCGCGACCGACAATCCTGCGTCCCGACCGAGGAGCTCCCTCGAGCCCGCCCCATCCACACGCAGCGCGAGCACCGGCGTGCGAAGGTCACGACGGTCGGACTCGATCTCGTCGACGATCGTCAGGACCTCCGCCCCGTCACCGGTGAACACGACGCCGTGGTGCGACGTCGGACCGCTCGTGAGCGCGCGCGCCTCCGCCGCGACGATCCGTCGCTCGGGAGCATCCTCCCCCTCGGCACGCACGGCGGCGGCCGGATCGTAGAACGGCTCCCCCGCCGGGTCGGGCGTCTCGACGACGAACACGTGCGACGGCCGGTCGAGCATGTAGCCGAGACCGTTGGCGTGCCACCGCACGCCGGTGATGCGGCGGGGCGACTCGCTCGCGGCATCCAGGCCGTCGACGGTGCCGTACCGGCCGCGCTCGGCGACCCGTGCGGTGAAAGCGATCGTGGCGCCGTCCGGCGACCAGGCATAGTCGCCGACGCCGCTCTGCGCGGCGGTCGCCTGCACGGGCTCCCCACCCGCGGCATCCATCACGAACACCTGCGCCTTGCCGTCCGCATCGCCGCGCACGAACGCGATGCGGGTGCCGTCGGGCGAGACCTGCGGCGCGCGGTCGGCGACGCCGCGGGTGATGCGGCGTGGTACGCCTCCGGGCAGGTCGACGCGCCACAGCTGGCCGACGTTGCGGTTCGCCGCGATGTCCGGGCGGGATGTCGCGAAGACGGCGAACGATCCGTCCGGGGCGATCGTCGGCCGACCGACGGAGACGAGCTTCTCGATGTCGACGGCACGCATGATCACTCGCCTCCGAACGAGCTCACATCTCCGACCAGGCGCGTGTTGTCCGAGGGGATCGGCTCGACGGCCGCGAGGGCGACTTCCGCCGCGAACTCCGACACGTTGTAGAGCTTGCCCGCCGACTCGCGACGCCCCGCGATCGCGCCCGGGTTCGCACGCTCGAGGAGCGTCGCGGTGATCGTGCCCTCGATCATGTCGCCCGAGACGACGACGAATCCGATCCCGTGCTCCGCGAGTCCGGGGATCCGCTCGCGGAGGGCGTCCTCGCCCGCGCGCTTCGAGAGCGCCACCGGCTCGTACTCCGGCATCGTCGGCGTCGTACGGATGAAGTGCGCCTGGTGGCTCGTGACGAACACGATGCGCGACCCGTCCGGCATGATCGGCACGGCGGCATCCAGCACGTTCAGCTGCGCGTCGCGGTTGAGCACGAGGGCGTAGTCCTCACCCATCCCGCTCTCCATGCCGCCGGACGCATTGAGGACGAGGATGTCGAGGCTGCCGAAGGTCTCCGCGACCTGACGCATCATGGCCTGCACGGATGCCTCGTCGGTGAGGTCCGCGCCGACGACGAGCGCCTCGACGCCGAGCTCGCGCAGCTGCGCGGCGAGCTTCTCGGCGCGCGGAGCCTTGTTGCGGAAGTTGATCACGACGTTCGCACCCGCCTGGGCGAGGTAGGTCACGGTGTCGGCGCCGATGCCCCGCGACGATCCGGTGACGAGGGCGGTCCTGCCGCTGAGGGAACCGGCGGGGATGGGCTGCGACATGACGAACTCCTGCGTTGTGGCGGGTGACGCGTGCCACGTTCGAAGCCGGACACGCTCATCCGACACTACCAATGCACCCCGCCGCGCACGGGCGCCGCGGCAGTCGCATCCCAGTGTTAGGGTGCACGAAGAGAGGACGAGGAGCGGAGCGATGTCGCCGGATCTGACGCAGTATCTGTGGATCGCATGGCTCGTCCTCGCGCTCGTGTTCGTCATCATCGAACTGCTCACCCTCGAGTTCACGTTCCTCATGCTCGCCGCCGGCACGCTCGTCGGCGGTCTCGGGGTGAACCTCCTCGGCGGGCCCTGGTGGCTCCAGGTCGTCGCCGCTGCGGCCGTCTCCGCGCTCCTGCTCTTCACGATCAGGCCGCTGCTCTTGCGCGCCCTCCATCGCTCGAGTGCGCTCCAGCCGACGAACGTCGACGCCTTGTACGGGCTCGGCGGGCGTCTCACCGCCCCCTTCGTCAACGACGTCGCCTCGGTGCGCCTCGACAACGGCGAGCTCTGGTCCGTGACCCCCTCGGCCACGAGCGACGCCGTCGTCGTGGGCGATCGCGTCGTCGTCACGGCGGTGCGCGGAGCCATGGTCGAGATCGCGCCCGAATCCACTTCCCTCTCCACAGACAGGAGCACCGACTGATGGTCGACATCGGCGCCTTCGCGGGACAGATCTTCGTGATCGTCCTGCTCGTCGTCATCGCGATCTTCGTGATCGTCGTGATCTTCCGATCCATCCGGATCATCCCGCAGGCGTACTCGGGCGTCGTGGAGAGGCTCGGCCGCTATCAGCGCACCCTCTCCCCCGGCCTGAACATCCTGGTGCCGTTCATCGACCGGCTGCGCCCGCTCGTCGACATGCGCGAGCAGGTCGTGTCCTTCCCGCCGCAGCCGGTGATCACCGAAGACAACCTCGTCGTGTCGATCGACACCGTCGTGTACTTCCAGGTGACGGATGCCCGTGCCGCGACCTACGAGATCGCCAACTACCTCTCCGCCGTCGAACAGCTGACGACCACGACCCTCCGAAATGTCGTGGGCGGCCTGAACCTCGAAGAGGCGCTGACGAGCCGCGACAACATCAACGGACAGCTCCGCGTCGTCCTCGACGAAGCGACCGGCAAGTGGGGACTGCGCGTATCGCGCGTCGAGCTGAAGGCGATCGACCCGCCCCACTCCATCCAGGACTCGATGGAGAAGCAGATGCGCGCCGAACGCGACCGTCGCGCGGCGATCCTCACGGCAGAAGGCTCCAAGCAGTCCCAGATCCTCGAGGCGGAGGGGCGCCGGCAGGCGGCGATCCTGGGCGCGGAGGGCGAGAAGCAGGCATCCATCCTCCGCGCGGAGGGCGAGGCGGCGGCGATCCAGAACGTGTTCGACGCGATCCACGCCGGCCGACCCGATGACAAGCTCCTCGCCTACCAGTACCTGCAGACGCTGCCGAAGATCAGCGAGGGGTCGTCCAACAAGATGTGGATCATCCCGAGCGAGTTCACGGAGGCGATGAAGGGCATCGGGACGGCCTTCGCCACGGGAGCGGGTGCCGCGGCTGCGAGCGCTCCGGCGGCCCGCGCCGCAGGCGTCGCTCCCGCTCCCGCTCCCGCGCCGGCGACGCGAGCCGAGGCGGCGGCGGCCGCAGCGACGCCCACGGCCCCGCCGGCGCCGACGGATCAGCCCCCGACCGCCTGATGCACGCCTGGTTCCGCGGAACCCCGGCACCGCGCGTCCTCGCCCACCGCGGGTTCGTCCCGCCCGGGTCGGAGGGCGTCGTCGAGAACACCTTCGCGGCCATCGCCGCGGCGCACGCTGCCGGCGCGATCTACGTCGAGTCGGACTGCCACGTGACCGCCGACGGCGTCGTCGTGCTGTTCCACGACAGCGATCTGCGCCGCGTCGCCGGCGACCCGCGGCAGATCGCGCACGTGCGGCATGCGGAGCTCGCCGAGATCATGTCGGCACGCGGCGGGCTCGTGACAGCAGCGGATGCCTTCGACGCGTTCCCCACGGTGCGGTTCAACCTCGACGTCAAGGCCCAGAACGCGGCCCTCCCCCTCGGCCGACTCGTCGCGCGGTACGCCGACAGGACGCTCCTCACGAGCTTCTCGGATGCCCGTCGCACGCTCGCCCTCGAGGCGGCCCGCGCCGCCGGAGGGATGCCCGCGACATCGGGCGGGCAGGAGACGGTCGCCCGCACGCTCGCCGCCGTCGCGACCGGTTCCCGGGCGCTCGTGGCGCGGGTCCTGCGCGGTGTGGATGCACTGCAGATCCCGGAGCGCGCGGGGAGGTTGCGCGTCGTGACCCCGCGGCTCCTGCGGGCAGCGCACTCCGCAGGCGTGGAGATCCACGTCTGGACGGTCAATGATCTGTCCGACATGGATCGACTGCTCGCCCTGGGCGTCGACGGCATCGTGAGCGATCGCACTGATCTCGCCCTCGCGGCGGTGCGTCGCGCGAAGCGGTGACGAAGGCCTCAGAGGGCCGCACGCCCTGAACATCGGCTGTGAATGGTCCCAGCGGATCACCTGTTCGGATGATGCACACAGGTGAGAGCGTTATACCTGACTGGACGAGAGGACCACACAATGGCAGATCGCAGCTTGCGCGGCATCCGACTCGGCGCTTCCAGCCTACAGAGCGAGGAAGGCGTCGTGTTCCACGAGCGCGCCAACCACACGTACGTCTGCACGCAATGCGCACGTGAGACGACCCTGACCTTCGCGGCCGACGCCGAGGTTCCCGAGGCCTGGGAGTGCCGCACCTGCGGCGCCGAGGCCGTTCTGCGGGTCGGCGACGGCGTCGCCGAGGTCGACCACTCGGGCGACAAGGTCGCCCGCACCCACTGGGACATGCTCCTGGAGCGTCGCACAGTTCCCGAGCTCGAACAGCTCCTCGAGGAGCGCCTGGAACTGCTGCGCTCCCGCCGCGGCACGGGCGACGCCGCGGCCTGACCCGCACTATCGCGTCGACGATCCCCCGAACGTCGGCTCCTGAGACTCTTCAGGGGCCGACGTCTCTGTCGTACCCGGACGACGGCGCCGGCTGAGCACACCGACGAGAACGAGCGCGACGACGCTCCCCCACCCCAGGGTGAGCGTGATCGCATCGCCCGCCGCCATCGCAGGGGTGAGACCCGTACGCAGCGGCACCGCCGTCACCATGGCACCCGGTTCGTCTGCGGGGAGGGCGTCGATCGTGGCACCGTCCGGTGCGATCACCTGGCTCGTCCCCACCGTGGACAGATTCACGACGGAGCGACCGGCCTCGATCGCGCGGACGCGCGCGAACGCCAGCTGCTGGAGGTTCTCGCTCGTCCCGCGGAAGTCGGCGTTGTTCGTCTGGAACATGAACACCTCGGCGCCCCCGCGCGCGCCGTCGCGGGCGACGTCGTCGTAGATGACGTCGAAGCAGATGGCCAGCCCGACCTTCACACCGCCGACGTCGACCACCGGCTGGGCAGTGCCCGGCGTGTACTCCCGCTGGATGAGGTCGATGAGGTCGGGAGCGAACATCCGATATAGCCAGCGGTCCGGAACGTACTCGCCGAACGGCACGGGATGCCTCTTGTCGTACGTCTGCGTCGGGTTCCGCGCCCCCGCCTCCCACACGAGCGACGAGTTGAAGTACTGCTCGCCGCGCTGGGTCACGGCACTCACGAGCAGTGGCGCGCCGACGCGTTCGGCGAGGCCGTCGAGCGCGGCGGCCACGGAGGCGTTCCGGGTCGGATCGGCATCGACGCCCCCCTCCGGCCAGAGCAGGACGTCGAGGTCCTCACCCTCGATCGGCACGGTCGCAGCGAGCTGTGCGCGCAGCACGTCGTAGGCAGCGCGTTCGTCGAAGTACCCGGCCGGCCCGTTGCCCTGCACGGCGCCGACGCGCATCGTTCCGGCATCCGTCGTCGGGAACTGCGGGAGCGCGACGAGGGCGATGAGGGCAACAGCCGCGGGGATCACCGTGCGCACGTCGCGCAGGCGTCCGAGCCGCGCCGCCTCGATCGCGGCGGCGCAGCCGAACGCGATGAGGAAGGACACGCCGCTCATGCCGACCCACGACAGCGACTCCGCGAACGGTGAGGATGCCTGCGTGACGCCGAGGCGCGCCCAGGGGAACCCGCCGTAGGGGAACGTGCCGAGCAGCTCCTCGCGGGCGACCCAGAGCCCCGCGACGAGGGCGGGGAGCGCAACGAGGCGCCCCCACGTCCCCGGCGCAATCCTCGGCACAATGCGGTAGGCGAGCGCGATCGGTACGGCCATCGCGGCGGTGAGGAGCGCCTCGAGCAGCGACAGCGCGATCCACGGCACGGGCCCGAGGTACCGCGCCGTGAACGACAGCGTCGGGAAGAAGAGGGCGACGCCGAAGATGAGACCGACGAGCAGAGCCCCGCCGACCCGTCGCCCCACGAGGCTCACGAGCGCGAGCGGCACGGCGACGAAGACGGCCCCCCACCAGGCTAGCTCGGGGAAGGCGGTCATGAGCGCCAGGCCACCCACTGCCGCCGCGATCGAGGCGATCCACAGCGGCAGGATCGGTCGCGGGCGGTCGGGCACGGTATCGAGCCTAATCTCTCGGTGTGAGGAGGTGCCGTGCGGCCGGCTCAGAGCGAGCCGTAGACGACGATGCCGCGACGCACCGCCTCGAGCGCCGCGCGCGCCGTCACCGCGACCGGCGGGTCGGCGACGATGGAGAGCTGATCGAGCAGGTCGATCGTCTGCTTCGTCCACCGCACGAAGTCCCCCGCGGCGAGGTCGGCCTCGTCGAGGACGCGGTCAAGGGTCGCACCCCGCGCCCAGGAATGCATCGCGGTCGACAGGCCCGTCGCGACGGGCTCACTACCGGGCAGATGGTGATCCTGCTCGAGGTCGTCGAGCCGCGCCCACAGCTCCTGCGTCGCACTGAGCGCTTGACGGAAGGGCCCCCGCGGCAGCCCGTGCTCACCGGGCCCGGACTCGTCGCGACGCGGCTCGTACACGAGCGCGCATGCCAGCGCGGCGAGCCCCGGGGCATCCAGCGACGTCCACAGCCCCTGACGCAGCGCTTCCGCGACGAGGAGGTCGCGTTCGCCGTAGATGCGCTTCATCGTGGCGCCCGCGGCGGTCAGCGTCGCCGCCCCGTCCGGGGCGACGCGCACGTAGTCGAGCGCCACGAGGACGTCCACGACGCGGTCGAACACGCGGGCGACGGTGCCGGTCCGGGCGTCGATCTGGCGGCGGGTCTTCTCGACGCGCCGCTGCAGCTTCGCGTAGCGCTCCCCCCACCGGGCGTGCGCTTCACGGTCGGGACAGGTGTGACACGGATGCCGCTGCATCCGTCGCCGGATCGCCTGGATCTCGTGCTGCCGCTTCTCGCGGATCCGCGCCGGCGCGGTGCGGTCGGCGCGGTTCAGCTTCTCGAGGTCGCCGAGGTCGCGACGAATCCCCGCGTACTCGACGAAATCCCCGCGGTCGCACGCCATCGCCTGCTCGTACCCGGCGAGGGACTCCTCGGCATCCTTCACCTCGCGCGCGAGCCCCACGACGGCACGATCGGCCTGGAACTGCGCGAACGAGGACTCGAGGATCTCACGCGCACGGTCGCGTCCGAACTGGTCGATGAGGTTCACGGCCATGTTGTACGTCGGCCGGAAGCTCGAGTTCAGCGGATAGGTGCGGCGGGATGCCAGCGCCGCGACGGCCTGTGGATCGAGCGACTCGGTCCACTGGATGACCGCGTGACCTTCGACGTCGATCCCGCGGCGGCCTGCCCGACCGGTGAGCTGGGTGTACTCCCCCGACGTGATCGCGACGCGGGCCTCTCCGTTGAACTTCTCGAGCTTCTCGAGCACGACGGTGCGCGCCGGCATGTTGATGCCGAGCGCGAGCGTCTCGGTCGCGAAGACGACCTTCACGAGCTTGCGCCGGAAGAGCTCCTCCACGACCTCCTTGAACGCCGGGAGCAGGCCCGCATGGTGCGCAGCGATGCCGCGTTCGAGGTTCTCGCGCCACTCCCAGTAGCCGAGCACCTGCAGATCCTCCTCGTGCAGCGTGCGGGTGCGTTCGTCGACGATCTGACGGATCTCGTCCCGTTCCTCCCGCGTCGTGAGCCGCAGCCCCGAGCGCCGCACCTGCTGCACGGCGCCGTCGCAGCCCGCGCGGCTGAAGATGAAGAAGATCGCGGGGAGGAGGTTCGCACGCTCCAGCAGCTGCACCACCTGCGGCCGGTCGAGGCGCTCGATGCGCTGCGCGTTGGCGGAGCGGACCGGCCGCTTGCCCCCCCGCATCGGCCGACGAGCGGCCCCGTCGCGCGACGCGTTCGAGCGGAACTGCTGCGCCTGCCGGTTGTTCTCGTAGCGTGCGCCGGAACCGCCGCGGATGCGCATGAGCTCCTGGTTCACCTGCGCCGTCGCGATGCCGGCGCGGTCGTCGAACAGGGGCAGCAGGTCGCCGCGCACGAGGACGTGCTGTTCGAGGGGCACGGGGCGCGTCTCGGAGACGATGACCTCGGTGTCCCCGCGCACCGTGTCGAGCCAGTCGCCGAACTCCTCGGCGTTGGAGACGGTGGCCGACAGGGAGATGAGCCGCACATCCTGCGGCAGGTGGATGATGACCTCTTCCCACACGGCGCCGCGGAAGCGGTCGGCGAGGTAGTGGACCTCGTCCATGACGACGTAGCGGAGGCCACGCAGCGCCGACGAGTCGGCGTAGAGCATGTTGCGCAGCACCTCGGTGGTCATGACCACGACGCGCGCGTTCCCGTTGATGTTGGTGTCGCCCGTGAGGAGTCCGACCTCGCTCTCGCCGTACACCTCCTGCAGCTCACGGAACTTCTGGTTCGACAGCGCCTTCATCGGCGTCGTGTAGAACGCCTTCTCCCCCGCGGTGAGCATCGCCAGGTGGATCGCGAACTCGCCGACGATCGTCTTCCCCGCCCCGGTGGGCGCGGCGACGAGGACACTGCGCCCGTCTTCGAGCGCCTGGCATCCGGCGATCTGGAAGGGATCGAGCTCGAAGCGCTGCGCGGCGGCGAAGGCCTGCGTCAGCGGGTGGGCGCGTTGCGCCTGTGCTTTCGCGTACCGCGTCGCCGGATCGCTCATGCGAGCGGTCCGAGTTCGGCGGCGAC
>Ga0209922_102269_pt1 | contig 16875 bp, 19 predicted proteins | sample ThiBiot_500_biof_FD_183946 | JGI IMG/M metagenome (GOLD analysis project Ga0209922, IMG submission 183946) | Wastewater bioreactor microbial communities from Cape Town, South Africa - Thiocy_expt_500_biof (SPAdes) | ecosystem: Engineered > Bioreactor > Thiocyanate-remediating > Anaerobic-Aerobic ...
CCGCAACTAACAACCGAGATAGCGTACAAGAAAAATAACAACAAAACACAGCGAAGACGAAAGAGAGAATAGTATGTTTGTATACAGAACTATCCGGAAGAAAAAAGAAAGAGAGAGAGAGAGAGAGAACAGAAAAGTGGTAAATCAATAAAAAGCGACAGAATGTCTTATTACACAAATACGATGATAGTGTAGATGATGATGATGTCGATGAAAAAAGAAACGGCTTCTTTCATTTCTTTTTTTCCTCTCTTCTTGTCTTTTTGTTTCCCTAGTACATTCACTGACTACAAACAAATATCCGATGATGAAATAACGTTTGAAGATAGATAGATAGATCTAGTAAGAACTAATCGTGTTAATGTATGTCTGTGAAAATGCTATTCAAATTAAATTGACATCTAATTTAATCGAGATTTTTGTCTCGAAGATATTGACAAGCAAAAATATGTTCGTGATTTTGCTCTCTTTTATTTGACATCCATTTTATGACTTTTTTCGACAAAGTTTTTCTTTCTTTCAAATAAAATAAATAAATAATTTTTAAGAAAGCAAAAAAAAAATCATTCCATATTTAGTCAAGATAGGTGACCTTGAAAGCAAGTCTAAAGAGACAGATATATTTTATGTCATTGAGAAAACCGACAACGACAAAGTAGAAATAGACGTAGAAGAAAACGAAGAAACAAAAATAGTTATGTCGAAGACTTCGCCATAATAATCCTAAACAATGTCTCTTAAAATGACTCAAAGCAGATGTTAATACTTAAATAAGGTTCTTGTCTCTACGGAGAGATAGATAAATCACTAGAAATAAATCATTCTTCTGTCATTATTTAACAAACGAAAACAAAAAATAACAAGATAGATGTTGATTAAATAATATGCAAACAAAGTCAAGCAAAAAAAAATCAAACTACAAATAAAAAAAAGTCGAATAGATGAGATTTATTAAACAGTAGATGTTGACTCGCTGACTGATGATTTCGCAGATTTCTTTGGTCGACCACGTTTTTTTGCAGAACCACTAGCAGATACTTTGGATTTAAGTGGAAATTTTTTGACACCCGATGAGCCGGATGGACGACCACGTTTTTTCTTCGAAGAACTTGCTTTGAGTGAAGATTTTTTCGATATTGAACCTGATGGTCGACCACGTCTTTTCTTACTTGAATCGTCATTTTGTTGTTTAGGTTTTTTACTGTCTGATGGTCGACCACGGGGTTTTTTCGCTTTACTAACATCATTGCCAGTCACTCCAGTATCCATCGGTAGAACTCCAGCAGTCTCACTTGAATTGCCACTATTATTTGACTGATCCATTGCTCTCGAATACGGTTATTTTCTTGGTAGACAAAAAGGAAATGAGCATATCTCTCAATGATGAGATTGACCGATGTCTGTTCAATGATAGGAAAAAGAAAAGAACGAATAAGCTATGATTGATTGCTGATCATCTCTCTCTCTCTTCTTCTTCTTCGCCCGCTTTGTAAGAAGCTATTTGATCAGCGACAAAATAAGATCGATCACAAATCGAAAAATTTTCTTTCCGAGTGTTTTCCCAAATAATTTCGTTGATATTCTTTCTCGATTTATCCTGAAAGCGACATCTCCGATCAAGCTCGAAAAAGATAATGATATTTCGATTAAAGTCATCTCTCTTTCACACGTTTTGTTGTTTTTTTTGCCTAATAAACAAAAACCATACGCATACACATGGGAGCAAAAATGATACTGTACACGAAAAAAAAGAGAGAGAGAAAAAAAAAAGCAACGCTCGGAAAGAAGAAAACAACGGAAAAACAGAAGCCCGTCCTAGATACTTGATGTTAGATATGTGTATATACATACAAGCAAACAAATGAAATGGTCACATAGAAGTTTGGTTTTGTTTTATACAAATATACAAATGAAAAAATCTTGATGTTATTATGTTAAGTTTTTTCTTCATCATCAAATGTACATAAAGAAAAAATCATCTGTAAGAGAGAGAGAGAGAGGAAAAAAAATCACAGATGGAACAATGACGCGTACTGTATAATAATATATAGGGAGAGAATAATAGATATACAGATATTTACAAAAGAAAAAGAAGACATGAAACTGTTCTTAAATGTTATACACAAAAATGAAAAAGAAAAGAAGAAGTAGGAGAACTCGAACAAAAAAAACGAAACAAACAACAGGCCAGAGTTGATTGTGAAGCAATGAAACGCAACAATGAAACAGAACATGAAATGAACTAAGGGTACTAAACCGGGAATATGAACGCACTCACACACACACGCACTCTCTCTCTCTCATGTTTTTCACTCAATTAATTTACAACACACAGAAATAAAATTAACAGATACCTGAAATGGCTTGGTTGTTACAAACACACATATTTTATGTATATATAAATGTATACATATATATATATAGAATATATCGAGAGAATTTTTTTATATACAAATTTGTTTTTGCTTTTGTTGTATTGTTTTTTTTCTACATCATGCCAATTTGATTAAATACCGATTCATCGTCGCCATAGAGATCGATTAATACGCCTAATACTTGAGGATGCTCATGTGCTAGTGCCCATTCAACAAGCGACATGTCGCCCGTTTTACGTCGTTCTTCATAACGTCGCCAATCGGTACCATGTTTCAACAAAGTAACAACAACTGAACCTTGATTACATTCAACAGCTCGTTCCAAAGGTGTCTTATTTTCGAAGCCAGGATAATCAACGGGAAAGCCACGAGTTAATAAATAATCAATTATATCCAAACGACCGAAACCAATGGCAACATTTAATGCTGACTCGCGTGCCACCGAGATGCAGTACTAAAATCATTTCAACGCAAAAATTGATGATTTTCATTTCTCAAAGCATTTTTATTAACCTTCTTATCAAGTAAATTCGCCTTGGAATATCAAGGTCATATTAACTAATCCTTTCTTCTACTTCAATTCGATTTCATTAGAAAGACATCTGAAGTATTGTGTTTATTTTTAAATTGAAACTCAACTATCCAGGGCATAGAGAATCCTTGTAGGAAATCGAAGTTTTAAACTTACAGGATTATGACCGAGATGAAGCAGAAGATCAACTATGGCAAGTCTTCCATGCGCAATAGCTGTATATAACGGTGTATGTCCATTCGAATCGAGTAGACATGTATCAGCTAATGTTGGCTGTTGCCGAAGTCGTGTATGTAATCGAACGATTCCTGCAACATCATTAGTTCGAACAGCATGATGTAAATCAAATTTAGGTTGTTGAATATCAGCTGGTGGCTGTTGCTGTTGTTGCTGTTGGCTTGGTTGATGTTGAACTTGTTGAATTGATTTTGCTGAATGTATTGAATGTTGATAGGGAGCATAATGTGTACGATGTTGAGCAATAACGGGACCACCGTTATGATGATGATGAAAGTTGCTCTCAGTCAACATGTTACTTGTGAGCACGATTGAAATAAATACACAAAGAAAAAAACGAAGAAGAATATTATTATCTGAAAGTTAAAATCAAATATCAGTTCGAAAAGTAGAAGAGATATACGTGTAAATGACCTTCTACACCCTCTCTTCGTCGTATTCTTCTTCACATTACCCTCTAGAACAATGGTCCAAACATGCCCTTCGTGTATCTCTTTTTTTTTCTCTATTAATCGAACGAACGAACGGAGAAGAAGAAGAAAAAAAACCAAACGAGATACATGCATATATCTATGTCTATCTAAAGAATTAAACTCGATATCCAGGTTATTCTCTTTTAGTTCTCTATGTATACGTATATATGACAAAGCAAAATGCACAAAAGAAATCTATTGTTTAGAATTTATTCTCAAACAAGAGACTTTGTCTATGGGAGGCTGGTGCCAGCGTCAGCTGTTCGCATAAATAAATGCACGAAAAAAGAAATTTCGGATCAGATCAGAACAATAGAGAGTCGAACCGTTCTTTTTCAGATATAATATAATAATTCTGGCCTCGACAATTGCTTACTCACATGTGTGATGGACGCAATAGTTATGATAGATGCTCCTAATGCTTTTTTCCTCTATGTCCTTCTTCGTTCTCCATCTATTCATACATCCCCTTTTGTTCGATAATTTTATTGTCAGCTACGCACAACGACATCGAGACCTTGTTCGCGTAAGATGCGTACACACAACTCGCAAAAGAAATAAAAAGAAAAAAAGAAAAATGAAGAGAACAAGAATAAGAAGAAGAAGAGAAAAAAAAAACGTTTGAGTCTATGAATCCGCTATGAATACGTTTACACACGACTATGCATAGAAGCGATCACTAGCACACATGTATATGTACATGTATATGTATACTTATATTTATACGTCAGTTAGTTGATCGACGACTTACTGCTTCGACCAACAACAATGCATCTGTTTTTTTTTATTCTTAAGTGGTACATTGACATGTCTTTCTATTTTTCTTTATGCTATGCAATCAGTTGCCTAAAGCATGCGCGCTACATTCAGTCATTCACTTGAAGATGAAAGCATCATCATCATCCTTTTCGTCTCTCCTACTACCTTTGCTCTTTCGTCTACCGAAAAGTATTTTACAAAAAAAAAAGTGAAGCAGAGAAGAAGAAAAAAAAGAATCACTCAAGTCATTCATTGCGAGAAAAAGAAAAAAAATGATTCAAATAAGAAGAAATAGCAATGTCATTGATGTTGTTGCTGTTTCTGTTGATAGCTAAATCAAGTAGTAATACCAGCACGACGGCTCGTGTACGTGTATTTTCTCTTTTCTCTCTCTCTTTCTCAGTTTTTCCTCTCTCGTTTTTTTCTTGCTCTTTCTCTCTGCTCTCAAAAACCGCACAGACATCTCAATTACTGACTGATAATTGTCAATTGAGAGCAAAGAAAAATTAATTCAAACTAATCAATTTGATTATTTTCAAATGAATCCTAGAAAAAGAATTCTTTTCAATTGTACTTATAGTCTATTTATCGACGAATCGGTACATGCACTTAGAACATCGAATGTAATGCGTAGGAAAGATAATTAGGTAGAACGGCAAGAAGATTCTATTTTTACTAACTCTATAGCCTATACTACGAACTTTGAACTCGAACAGTAAACACACATATATATATATTCTAGAAGACAACAACGAAGAAGAGAATGATAGATAAAACGGAGGCGTCGTTGTCAGTTTTTTGTTTTCCTATGAAAATTAGCGTATTCGAAATCTATATTTATGTTTTTTCCTCTGTTTCTCTCTCTCGATCGTATTGATGAATCGATAATAGACACTATTGAAACATAAACATACGAAGAACATTAGTGTCTTGCACAGAATAAAACCTACTAGTATGACATTTTCTGAATGTTAACTATTGGGGAAAATCGACAATGAATAGTTTTCAAGCATATGTGATTAATCATTCCAGTCTCTTCATCGTAGTCAATCGTGAATTAACCCAAAGACAACAACACCCCAAAAAAGGCGAACATTAACTACCCTCTAACTTTTTATTCGTTCGTTTTTCATCTCACCTTTGAATATTCAACTTGAAGAACAAAAAAAAAGAGAAAAAAAACATTCGAGCAAATATTAACGAAACAAAAATAAGAAATAGAATAGTTCTGCGACTATATATACACGTGCCACGTCAATAATAATGACGCACACGAACTATCCAATTGGATGTTGTTGCACTATGCGTACGATGACACTGAATCTTACATCATCATCATCGTACGATCGACTATTTCCTTCGGCTCGACTGAGGATTATACCCATTTCATATGATATCGAAATTTTAAAAAAAAAAGATGTAATATGAGAATAATAGTTACACATTGTACAAGTTTGGATTAGGAGAAAGAAAGAATTATTCTTTTTGTTTTAGACGATAGACACGAAATTGCAAAAAAAAGAACGAAGAAAAGAAAAAGAAAATGCAACCTATGATTATCAATATCATGTCTAAAATGATTACCTTCGTTGTATGTGCATTGATTTGTCATCGCCTCATCTATCATCTATACTCTATCCGTACGACTGATTAGTAGACAGATTCAAGACGAAATGAAATCATATATATATACGAATATGATTGAGATTATCTCCAAGAAAAACATCTGGCTAATGAATTTTTTCATTTCCGAAACATTCGAAGAAAAGAAAATGTACGGAAATTTTGACCTTAAATTCGAAATGTTCGATGTATGTGTGTATGTTCGTAGTGAATGCGTCATATGCCCCGTGCAGAGATAAAGAGAGAGAATAAAAAGTACACGAATAAAAAAGAAACGACGTATCCAAGGCTTTGTTTTTTTTTCTATGGAGTCATGATTTGAAAAAAAATAAAGATAAAATAAATAGATATCTAACAAGCAAGCAAGAAAGCTACGTTTTCTTTTCTCTTTTCAAATCAATTTTGTTTGCTAAATAAATAAAATAAATTCGAACTCATTTGACGCCCATGTTTTCATACGTGTCAACCGATCAAATATTGATTCGATTACGGAATAACCTGCATACATTCAGTGTTCATGAGAACACATTGGCAAGTTTATTTGTTTGTTTTTTTTAATGTTTCGCGCTAGATTCTAGACGATGAGTACAATCCGTAAAACGCACTCTGTTTGAGTGTCTTCTCAGTGCTTTGGACTTTGCTCTCACCTTCGTTTTCTTTCTTCTTACGTAAAACCGATCTAAAATACTCGAAGTTTTCAAGATAAAAATACTAGATTATCTATTAATAAAGCCAAAAAAAAAACTATGCAATTGATTCAGCATATTTGCTTTAGGAAATATCTAAAATAAATGTGTGCATATGTTGTTTTTTTTCTTCGTCTTCTCCCTTTTTTGGTAATCATTCTACGGACGTAATATTATAGACGATCGATTTTACTTTGATTATTTTGTGAATCACTATTAGAATCAATTATACATACGTGCAAATCGATTTTCAATTGACGAATTCTAATAAATGAGTAAGAAAAACAAAACAAAGCAAAGCAAAATTGATTGTTGTTTATTGACTAGTTGCTAGTGCAATTATATGAGCCATATTCCAATACGATTTACACGTATATGACTGACTGATTACTCATGTTACGTGTCGATGAAGAATTTAGATGTCGCCAGGCAACAAAGTAGAATCTTGAAAATGTTTGGAATGATATGCTATGGGAAAAAAATTTTCGTTGAAACTATTACGATGGTGAATGAGCAGAGAGAAAAAAAACAAAAGCAAATGATTGATATTGTCTATGTTGCATCTCGAGACAGACATTGACCAGTCGATTGTGTGACTTTACGATGAAATTTATCACATGGAACAGAATGAATTCAAACGACATTCGTTGGTCGAATTATTTCGACATGAATAGAAATTCTCAATGTTCACGAAACGTCATTTTGTTATGTTTTTCACATAGTGGTGTTTATATTATAAAAAGGGAAAAAAGTAAAAAGTAAATGTGGAAGAGTTAAAGGTTGTTGTTGAATGGCGATATCATGTTTGAACCAAAGAAAAAAAAACTGAAGAAGAGTATAACGTTGTGTGAGAAAAGAAAGAAAGAAAAGGAAAGAACTTTGAAATAACATCACTCGTATACAATCTATGTATGACAACGACAAGACACAATTGATGAGAAATAAAAAAAGAAACAAACGCTTGCTGATTTTGTTCGACGTTCGTTTTTTTTCTTGTTTCAAGCTGCAAATTTTGCTGTTGGACATGTGCAGACTTTCCACAGTGTTCTTATTATATATATACATTCATAAAAAATATAGGCTGAAACACATTATCTCGATGAATTGTTCGTATAGGACGAACCAGGCGCATACGATTGTTGTTGTTGCTGTTGCTGTTGAACAGATGATTGTTGTTGAAATAATTTCGATGCGAATAGATCTTGTTGTTTAGCCACAGGATTTACTAAAAACAGTTTTTTTTTGTCATATGAAATTTTTCGTTTGCTTTTTTTTACCATCTAATTTATCATAATCAATTCGCATGCTTTTATGAATTTTTCTCCAGAGTGGAACATCAAATACGCAATAAACACCTGTTTCATATGTGTCAAATTTATGATCTGGCATCACATTTTTTATTCTTGTTAACCATAAACGTTCTTCTTTATGATATCGCCAATCTCGTCGATATAATTCAGCAGCAGATAATAATTGCACCTGATCATTACCGAATAAATAGAATAGAAAAAATACTGTATCTTCATTTAATGTATTGAAATTAAGTGGAGGCAATTTGTCACGGATTTGCATTCCCATTTGATATTCTAAAGGTACTTGATAGTCGATTTCATATGGACGTGCTTGACTATCGGAAAATGGAGATAAAAATGACGGATATAAATCATTGGAGTTTTCCATACCTAAGAAAATAAAAAACAAATATCAAAAAGATAATTGACATAGAGATTCGAAATGTTTACTCAATCCAAGTGTTGTCAGATCATAGTTAAGTAATGATGATGATTCAGGATTTTTCTCAGCCTGTTGAATCGTTTGTAAAAGACCAACAAGACCGTATTGATCTGTAATCGTCGATGATGGTAGACCGTTGATGTTCGTTGTTGTTGCAGAATTCGATATCGATTGAGAATTATTCGATGGTGTTGTTGGTATTTTCGTATTATTATTATTCGTAGCTTGATGTCGACTAATTAGATTACTCAACGTATCAATCGAAGTTTTAAATGACACAGGAGATTGGGATTGTGAATGTTGTTGTTGCTGTTGTTGAGATGAATTATATCCATTCGGTATTGATGATGTTGAATATTGAGTTTGATAAAGTGGTTGAATGTTATTTGTAGATGAAGATGCTGGCTCATGAGAATTACTTCGATGCGGTAGTGGAGGAAAATCTTCTTGCTGTAATTCGAACTAATAGGAGAAAAAAACAGATTTTTACACAAGGTGGACCTTTATTCGAGAACAGATTTACATTTTTTTCCATTTGTGTCTGCGTTGATGATGCTAATGCTGATGCCATAGTTAATCCTAGAATATTATCGAATTGGGACGATGATGACGATGAATTCAATAGACTATTCTGTTGATTATTCAACAATTGTTGTTGTTGTTGTTGTTTTAGTAATTGCTGTGCAAGAGTCGTTGTTGTTGACGATGAGGAGGAGGAGGACGATGGTGTTTGTCCAATTGTTGTCCATTGTTTTCCTCCGCCAACTGTTCCAAATAATGACGATGAATTTGAATTCAACGTTGATGAAACAGTCGAAACAGCTCCATTACTATTTACATGTAAATATGATGATGGTGTTGATGATGTCGACGAATTGGCCGTCGATGCCAAATGAAGATACGACATGTTAAAATTTGAATCAAACCAAAAAAATACGGAAAAATTTCTTGTTTTGTTTCGATTGAATAAAAACGAAAAAATCTTCAACGAGAAAATAAATATTTATTAAATCGACAACCGCAAGTAAACAAATTCAATAGCAAAATAAAAAAAAAAGAACGAGTGCGTAGGCGTTTCTTTTTCGAAGAGATAAATATCAATGCGACGCAATTGAAAATCAGACGAAGATAAAAAGCAAAAATCATTTCATCGTTTTTATTCGGATAAAAAAAAACAAATAAAAAGCTATCGAATCATTATCATAAAATGTGAGAAAAAGAATCTTGGATGGATGGATGGATGAATTGAATTGACACTCCGATAGATGGATCGTGACAATCAATGAGATCGAGTTTATCTTAGGAAAAAAAATTTTTTTTCACTTTTTTACGAATTTTTTTTCGAAAGAAAAAAATCGGCGAATATTCTTTTTTTTATTGAACTTAGTTTTTATCGAATAATAAATGTAACATGTGGCGACAGATGGATGCCGTCTGTTATACTGATTCATTCAACATCATCTTCACAATCAAAATCGAAAACGAAATAAATATGATAAGACGAAAATTTAGCAACTTCGACAAGGTCGCACCATTTCACTTGGTCCAACAACGTAGATATGCAAATTCTTTTTGTCATTGTAATAGATGATGAAGCATTTTTTTTTCCGTTTTATTTTTAAGTTCAAGTTGTTTTCTAAATATTTTAGATAAAAGTCATGCACTTATCTGCGATCCTTTCGTTTTGCTTGTGTTTTATTATTATTTCGGTTCGATCCGATGATAGATCAGTGATTCGTTTCAATGATACCTATATTAGTTTAATAATTGGCGATAATTATACAGTTAATGCTCAGCTTGTCAATACGAGTATTAGTGAGCCAATTGTTTTTCAATTTATTTACGATGGTAAAATAATCCCTGAGTCTGAGCATATTGAACTCATACCGAACATCACTCTTGACGATAATAAAACTAGTGAAAATTTCCATATCGTTGGTAAACTCGAAGGACATCTTGTTCTAGCAGTTCAATCATCACAGATAAATGTTTCAGCCAATGTTGATTATATTCTTTTGGATATTGCACGTAGTAATGCGCTGAATATTCTCATTCAAGTAGTCGGATGGATTTATTTTGCTGCTTGGTCAATTTCATTTTATCCTCAAATCTACGAGAATTTTCGTCGACGGAGTGTCATCGGGTTGAATTTCGATTTTCTTGCATTGAATCTACTCGGTCATTCGTGTTATACCGTGTACAATGTATCCATGTATGCATCAGCTGATATTCAACATCAATATCACGAACGGTATCCTCACGGTGTTCTGCCGGTTCTATTGAATGATGTTCGTATGAAATTTCGATTTTCTCCAAACGACATCAAACTTTTTCTTGTGAATTTTCTTTTAAAGGTCATTTTTAGTGCTCATGCTGTTTTAGCAACTGTAGTCACAGTCATTCAATGTTTAGTCTACGAACGAGGCAATCAACGAGTATCCTATGTTGCTCGTGTGATTGCTGCTGTCATGCTTGTCTTTCTGTTGATATCATCAATTGTTGCACTTTCTTCACGTTTATCAACATTGGATTTATTGTATTTTATCTCGTATGTTAAATTAGCAATTACGATCATTAAATATTGTCCACAGGCGTGGATGAATTACAGACGAAAATCGACTGTGGGCTGGTCGATTGGAAATATTCTATTGGATTTTACAGGTGGTTTATTGAGTTTAATTCAAATGTTCTTTTTAGCACAAAATTATGATGATTGGTCGTCGATATTTGGTTCGCCGACGAAACTTGGTCTCGGTTTATTTTCGATATTTTTCGATGTTATTTTTATTATTCAACATTACATTTGCTATCGAACTCGTCGAGACAGTGATGACGATGATACAGAGCCAATCAATCAAAAATTCGACGATAATCCGCGTTTAATTTATTCGAAATCTTGAGATTATCTTTCTTTTTTCTTGTAAAAGTATTTTATTTTTTTGTAATTTTTGCCTTTTTCGAATAAAAATCAATCAGATTTCCTCTTTTTTTTTATTCTCGATTCATTCGAGATGATTTCAACACGGTTTGTTTTTCTTATAGAATGAGTGTTTCGGACTCATTTATTCGTATCGAATCTTGGCTAGCAACGAACGCACCGAATGTACTTCGACAATTGAATCCGCCAATATCATCTTCGAATGAACTCGATCAAGTCGAAGAACTTCTCGGTGCGAAATTTCCGCCATCAGTTCGAGAAGCTTATCTCTATCATAATGGTGAATCAAGTCAATCGAAAGGTTTATTCGGCTCATGGCGTTGGTTGTCATTGAAAGAAATTCTCGAATGGAACGATGAACAAAAACAAAATGTTCGAAAATATCGTCTCATCGATTTCAAACCATCATTTATGATTCCATTACTCGAATCGACAACATCTGATCACGATCTACGTTATGTCGAATCAAGTGGCGACAATGGAAATGAAGAAACACCAGTCATCGAATGGAAATTTCATAGTCCAACACGAGATGTTAAATATGGAAGTAAGATACTATCTGAATACAAAACTCATACCAACACACATACACATGCATACGAACATTCTTTCAGGTTTTGCCAATTATTTGTCGACATTTGCTGAGAGACTTGAAAATGGTGAATACATACCGAATGTAACCGATCCTCAACAAGCGCGTGGTCTTATTCTTAAAAATTAATCTGATGGAATGAACTCGGTTCTACGTCATTGATAGTTCAAAAAAGGGCATTTTAAACAACAAATCTTCTCATTTAGATATTTAATAGAAATAAAAGCAAATATTTCAAAAACTAATTCTCCAAAGTTGTTCTTTGTTTTTCTTTAATTTCTTTTTTGTTGAGATAGCAAATATTCTAGATTTCACATGTGTATAAAAACAAGAAGAAAGAATAGTGATAATAATAATAATAATAATAGTAGTAGTAGAAGAAGAAGAGGAAGAAGAAAGAATTCAATAAATGGACAGACAAACAAACAAAAGAGGATATTTAACTAATCAGCAAAAACAAATTTCATCAAACAGCTCGAGCTGCTGTTATCACGTACACACATACAAAAAAAACGAAGAAAATAAGAGCGATTTGATTTGTTTATCAACTGATCGATCGCTTTTGTCTATCATTGCTAATTTGTTGCATCAACAAGCGTCCAAAAAAACAAGAAAAAGAAAACGAAGAAGTAGAAGAAGAACAACAGCAACAAAAACAAACAACTGTTCTTAACGTGCATGTAACGTGTGAGAAATAAGGGAATGTAAGACCTAGTCAATAGACAATTGATTTGGTTGAATTTCACTTTTTCTTTCGTATCTAATCTACTATTGATCAGTAGAAAAAAAAACAGCAGAACGCGATCAAAAATATAAAAAAACAAACAAACAAACAAAGAACCTATCATCAAGATAATGAACATATGCGATGAGTTTGTCGTGGAGTTGAAGAGGTTGATACTTCATTTAGATTCTCTCCACTTCTTGTTCGTGTACAAGTACAATTGAATAAATTCCGTCGACGAGAACGACGATGTCGAGATGAATCAATTCGTTCTTTCGGCGTTTCATAAGGCGAACTAGGAATCGATATTGATCCATCCATTTGTTGTTGTTCATCATTGGGTAACTGATGTAATTCAGTTAGATAATCATCGAATGTAAACGTTTGAAAACGCCGTAGAGCAGCTGATGGAAATGGTAAATAATCGAATGTGCGTGGCGGTCGTCGTCGAAACCAATCGTGATGTTTGATTTGTTCGATTGTAAAACGTTGTGTTTTATCGATATTTAAAAGACCATGAATTAATGATTGTAAATGAGGTTCGATATCGTTAGGTATTCGATAGATACCTTTGCCTATGGTCTTATAAAGTTGATAGACATTTTCAGCTTCGAATGGGAGAAGACCCGTAACTAAATTGTAAAGAGTAACACCGCACGACCAAATATCAATCGAAAAACCGTTGTATGTATCGTGACCATTGGCTATTTCGGGACATTGGAATGAAGGAGTACCTATTCATGCAAATAAATAAATAAACAAATATCAATTGAAGTTAACTAACCTTGACTACGTTTCATAGTATCATCTGGACTAAATCTAAACACAAACAATGAAATTAATTCTCCGATTTCAAAATCTCAGATTTAGTTTTACGTATCGAGTTGTTCGGCTGTGCCAAAATCTGTAATTTTCAGTTGATGATCAACTGTAACCAGCAAATTACCAGGTCTAAACAATGACTTGTTTCGTTTCTTTGTTTTGTCCTTCATTGACTTACTTAATATCATTATGTATAATAAATTTCGAATGTAAATATTCTAAACCTGCTATTAACTGAACAAAATATCCGTGTGCTTGCCAAACCGGAAAGTATTTTTTGATGCTTAATTGTTTTTCTTGTTCAGTTAGATCGAGCATTTCTTGTAATGACACAACACATAAATCAATAAAAAGATAAAGTTTTTGTTTTTCGTCATTGCGAATAAAATCGTAAAGCTTGATTATATTTGGATGATTTAACTTTTGTAAAATGCGTATCTCGGTTGCGGCCATTTTCTCTCCATGTGGTGTTTTACGTAAACGATGACGTTGCATAATTTTAACCGCACGTCGACAAAGATTTCGACGATCAAGACATTCTTTGACTTTGGCATACGAACCTTGACCAATAACATCACCAAATAGATAAGGACCAATGAATTTTGCACGTTTACGTTTCGAACAAAAATTATATTCATCTTCCGATGACACTCGTTGAATAGGCACAGGCGTTGGCGGTGGGAGATTGAGTATTAATGATGATGTTTGTTCGCCATCGTCATCATCTTCAGCAAATATATCGAATTGTGCTTGATGTGATGAAGTTGATACAGGCGGCGGAACATGTTGATGTCCGTTATTAAAATTATAGAGAATCGATGGTTGTTGTGGTGGTGGTGGTGGTGGTGGTTGAATTAATGGATATGACGATTGATTATTCTCATCATCTTCGTCATCTTCACGTAGACTATCCGAAAAGATATGTTTTACATTCGATTGATCAGTCGGATATTGATATGTTGTTACTGATGTATTTTCAGCCATTCCCAAGCATCATTTATATCTATGAATTACAATTTCAAAAAAAAAAAAATAGAAAAATCCTTGTCGAAATATTTGCGAAGAGAATCAATCAATTCGAATGGATTATCATTTGACATTGAATTCGAAAAGGCTAGATATATTTACGTTTTGATTTAAAAAGAAAAGAAAACGAAGTGTTCTTTTTTTATGGGACAATCTGTCTGTTTATAGTGATGGTTGAATGAAATAACGAATTAAAAAATATGTTGAATCCTTTCTATTTCTTTTTTTCTTTCGATAGATGGCAATGGTTGTGAGAAAGAGAGAGACTTGTATTTTTACATCTTTAGTCGTTTGATTTTATTATTTTAAAAGATAGAATATTTGACACTTCTTTCAGTAGCTAACTAATTCATTATTTTTTTCTAAACAAGAAACATATCTATTCGATCTTCATTTATCAAAAATTTCCATCAATATCATAATTATTACGGTCCATGATCATTAAATTATTTCTACAGTTTGCCGTCTCTTCAAACACTTGTTTTTACTTTATTTTGCTCTTTTTTTTATCATTGATCGATCGGTGGTTTTATTGCAAACGCACCGTCGAAAAGAAAAAATATCTCGAAACAGGTAACGAGAGATATTTTCATATTTATTTATTTATTTTGTTCTCCTTGACTAGGCACGCATAGGATATCAATGTTCGAGCTTCTCTTCAATTTCTCTCTTTTACTGGATATCGATGGCCTTCAACGTCCTTTTTTTTCTCTTCTCTATAGAAATATATCTATATTTTTCTTTCTCTTGTTCGTCATTTCTCTTAAACATCACTAATAGCTTGTATTGTACAGTGGTTGAGTTGCAACTACTATTACTAACCACAACCATCATACAGGTAATAGACATTCTTCTATCGATCTATCAATCTTCAATTTACTTTTTTTTCTGTACCGAACCACTATCTTTCTTATTTTTTGCTCGTTTTTGCCCTTTTTCTTTTAGAAAGATAATATTTTTGAGTTTTCATCTGTAAAATGCAAGCAGAATTTTCTCGTAATCCCGCAGCCGATACTCAATCGATACAATCGGCTCAAACAAATCGAACTGCACAAAACGAAGGTGTTCAACAACAACAGCAACAACAACAACAACAACAACAACAACAACAACAACAACAATCGGAAACAACAACTCAATATCAAGAAGCACCATTGAATGCCCAAGCCGAACGACGTATCCAACGTAGTAGTTCATCAGCTAGTTCAAAAAGTTCGATATCAGGCGCCGGTGCTGCAGGAGGTCTCCGCGCCGAAGGTCCAATCGGTACAGGCGCATATCAACAACATTCAACTGAAATCTCAGCTGGATTCGAAGGCAGTGCTGGTTCGTTGGGCAGCAGTGTTAGTGGGGAACGACGACAAGGTCGTTTTCGTCGACAAGTTATTCGATTACCTGATCAACCATCAGGACAAGTACGACAAGTTCGTCGTCGTTTACCAACACCTGAACCTGATACACTCGAACGCGTGTAAGTGAAGACACATAGTTGTTAATTACTTGAGAATGATAAAGAATCTTCTATTCCGAAATTTAGTTATGTTCAACGAACAGGTGCTGAAGTCGTAGAAGAAATCACAGAAATTCCAACAACACCACCGCCACGTGTTCAAGAACGAACTGTCGTTGAACCAGCTGGACCACCTCAAGTTGTCAAACGAACTATTCGTGTACCACCACGAGGTGGTGCCTATGGTGGCTATCAACAACAACAACAACAACAACAACAACAAGGTTTTGGCTATCAAGCAACCGGTGGTTTCACAGGTGGAGCAACTTTTGGTGGTGCTGCTCAACAAACTGTTACTGGTGCTGCTCAACAGACTGTTACTGGTGCTGTTAATTATCAACAACCAGCTAGTGGCGGTTTCGCCGGTGGATATGGTACCACTGCTCCTGCTGCTTTTCCAACAGCCACTACATTTGCCACAAATTACGGTTCACTCGGTGGTGCAGGTGGTTTACCCCAGCCAACAGGTCCCGCAACCGGTGCCGTATCTTTTACCGTTGATGCTAGCAGTTCTCAGGTGCTACCACCAACTGGTTGTCAACCTGCATTCTGTTTTTATGTTTAATTCAGCAAGCTCATCGAACTGTCAATTATCGTTCCGATTTGTTTCTAGTTAGTGTTCTAGATAAATAACGGAAGAATAAGAACAAACGGGGCAATAATGTACAAGTTCTCTTTCTCTTACTTTTTTTTCTTCTTCTCTCCTTCATATCTTCTCTTCCCTTCTTTTTCTTTTTTTTCTCTTATTTTTTTTCTTAAATAAATTAGACGCGATTTTTCTTTTGCTTTCATTTTCGTTTACTTGTAATGTTCTTTTTTTTCATGCCGACAGAAACAAATATAT